>WLWF01000202.1_pt1 | contig 58374 bp, 59 predicted proteins | sample 6718331 | NCBI WGS metagenome assembly WLWF01 (sample SAMN12718692, study PRJNA515312) | sponge metagenome | isolation source: marine sponge | host: Mycale hentscheli | place: New Zealand: South Island, Marlborough, Capsize Point | collected 2003-05-01 | reverse complement strand
ATTTGTTTGATCTTCAATAAATAATTTTATATTATTTATTTCGTTAATTTTAATTATAATTAATATTTGTTAATTTATATATTAATTAAAATGCCGACAACTTCTACTAAAATTATAACTGTTAAACCAAACATGAAGTCTACTGTAGAAAAAACAAGTAAAACAAGTAAAACAAGAAAAACAGGACAGCGGCAGCGGCAGCGGACACTGATTTTTTAAGGCTGAAATCCAGTTACAAGAAGTTACAAGCTGGCTAATCAGGGAAGAACTTCAGAATCCAAACCCAGCCGATTCGAATTAGTTAACCAGGTGGAATAAGCGGGAATTTATCTCCGGCATTGATCAACCAATCTCGAATGGGACTTGCTGGGAGCTTTGGCTTAGGTTGCGCCGAGTTGTCCGGATGGCCAGTCGTCTAAACTCGGTTCTGGTACAAAACCGGAGTACACGATATGGGTGCAAAATCACGACGCAAGGGCGCTACAGCTGAGAGAGAGTTCGCCAAGGTGTTGGGTGATCTGGTCGGAGAACCTGAGCTGCTGTGCCGCAATCTGGAGCAATGTCGAACAGGGGGGGATGATTTGCGGATCAAGCAGGAGAGGCTAAATAACACGGACCTGGTAAGCCGACTCGATGGGTTTAGCATCGAGGTGAAACGCTACGCCACTGCCCAGCCGTCAGCCGTCAGGGGATGGTGGCAACAGTCTGTCAGGCAGGCTAGGGACAGACTGAAACTGCCCTTGCTGGCATACCGGTGTGATCGCCAGCCATGGTGCTGTGTCGTCCACCTGAGTACAGAATTTCCCTTGGATGACCTGCGGGGATGTCTTACGATGCCCATTGAATTATTTGCAGAGTTTCTGCTCAGAGGTTTGCCTAATGCGCACGGTTGAACATGAGATATACACGGCATTCAACGCCACAAGTGAGCTACGGGCTAGGTCGTTTATGTCGATGACGACCAATGATAACCAGCTGACACAGGAGGAACTGATTGTTCAGGGCAGCATGATCCGGCACCGACTCAAGCAGGAATTGTCCAGTATTGATTACCTGATTCTGAAGTTGTATTTCACCGAAACAGACGACATAGCTGCCGTACTGATACAGCTGGCTCCGTTGCGCCAGTTGATCCGCAGGCAGTCAAAAATATTTGGTAATGTCCATTACCGGTTTTTCGACCTGTCTTGCGTCAGTGAACTATGGGGAATTAATTTATTCAGGCATCCAAGATTCAGTCCGATGCAGCGGTATTTACTGGATGGACAGTCGCCTAATCTGCTGACCAGAAGGAGGAAACGGATCATTAAAACACTGACTCATTTGAAATCTGATGCACTGGAGCAGGCTGCAAGGTCGCTGTTAGCAATGGATATGCAATCCTGAAGATTTTTTGCAGCGTAGTTAGAAAAATTTAATATATGTGTCAAGGCTAAATTCCGCTATTCTTGGATGGAGTTTTGATTCTTCCGTCCACGGTATCATCCATGAAAAAATCTGCCGAAATTCTGTTTCTACGACCTCCAGGGGATCGGCGTGATTTTCATACACACAAAAAACCGCACCCAGCCTCTCTGCCAGATGCGGTTTTGGTTGATCAAACTCCAATGCTCTCCCTTCCTGCCGGTCTCTCTCTCCGAATCCTAGAGACCGGCAAGACGGCTAAGGAGTCAGTGTTTGTCAAACTGGGCAGTGAACCGAGTTTCCGGAGCAGCAATCAGCTGGTCAAACAATTCAGGGTTGGACTCCCTGACCAACAGGTGCAGAAGCAAAGATCGTATCTGGGCAGGCTTCAACAGGCTACTGCCATTAATGATTTTCATACATTGCCCTCGGCTCAGTTGAAACAGATTTATCATTTCGTTATGCCGAACATTCAAATCCCTGCGGAGGTTATCCAGTAATTCCGCTTGCGATTCTCCAGTTATGAACTGGAAATTATCAATGATCTGCATGACACGCTCAGTATCATTGATGTTGGTACTATTGAAAAGATTAAGTAGTGATACACTGTTCATGATTTAAAATGCCTCGTTTACTTTCGAAAAAACCGGCAGTTAAGCCGGTTCCTTTTTATTAAATTAATCAATAAAACTTCTGAAATCTTCTGGTTCTGAATACTCAATATAATCATGGTAATGATTAAAAACATAATTGAGTACAGTATCATTATCCTTGTAATAAGAATGATTTGATTCAATCCAAAGCATAACACTGGCTTTACGAATTGAAGGGCATCTTCTAAAGATAAACCACTTGGCAAAATCAAGAGTGATTTTTTTCAGAGTTAATTCCTTAACATGATGAAGGTCAATTAATTCCCAAGGATTATTCTGGGAATCTTCAGCATAATCCCAAAGTGTTTCATGATTCTGAATCAGAATCTGAAATTGCTTATTAGGCAGTGGTGGATTCCATTCAATTTTGGCTGGATCATTATCCAGATTGTAATCCATATCGCATTCAACCAGTTGTTCCCAGTAAGCTGAAATATCAGCAGGCTTTTCAAAGGAAGTGGTAGGAACAACAACAGTGTTTTCAAATGACATAATTAAAACTCTTTGATACCAGGTAAGATTACATACCTGGATTGTAGTCCGAGAAAATAGTAAAAAAGGGAGCGGGAGATAGTCCCGCAGGTTGTTCAGATTTCGCTACTGCAAATCCAGTCAGCTTGGTGAAAGCAATTCCAAAAATTGATCTCACCAATACAACCTTGCAGCTCATGCCACAGCATTTCCCATTGAGCAGGCTCAGTGGTGCTGATATAGAATATAGAGCTGCCGGTATCACAGTTCAGGATTTCGTAGTAATACGTCATGCCAGTACCATCAGATTTCAGATTGTTAAAGAGCGGAGTGGACGACACTGGCGAACCAGTGCTATCCCTACGGATTACTTAGGCAGTAGACCTAAGTGTGTCCGGTGCAGCCAGATCGACAGTGCTTTGCGAAGGTGATCTGATTTTGATTCGTCTTGAATCAGTGTCAGAATTTCGTAAAGGTGACGGCCTTTGACTTGTCGGTGCATACTTGCTTGCGCTAAACTCTCAGACATACAAATTACCTAAGATTCACTTATAAATGCCTGCAGGCGGCAACCTGCGGACATTTTTCGTTTATATAGCCTTCAGCCTCAAGAGGCTTCCGACCCCTTGCTACTCTGGGTTTCCCCTCAAGCGCAGAGCTATTATGTAATATTATGCGACATAATGCAACCCCCTAATCTGAATATAAATGAACTATTAGCTATTTTGTGAATATGAATGAATTAACAGTTCTTGAGCGTAAATTTATTTCTGCTTACATCGAAAATGGAGGAAATGGAAGGAAGGCTTATTTGGCTGCCGGATACAAAAATAATAATAAACAATCATATATTGATCAGCTGATAAGTAGGCTGGTTAAAAAACCGCAAGTGGTACTAGAGCTTCAGAAGAGGCTTTCAGAATTAGATAAATCAGCTGCAATTAGCTTTGAATCCAAACGGTTGGAATTATGGGATATGGCTCAGACATGGCGTGATACGGGCGATGTGAGGGCAGGAGTAGCAGCTGTCAATGAAATGAACAAGATGGATGGACACCATGCTGCCCAAAACATGTTCATTCGATCAGAGCAGTTTATTTTCGGTCAAATGATGGACGTTGATGCCAATCCAGCCGATTCAGACTGCCCAATAGCGGGAGAATTGGCAGATGCCGAGATCGTGGAGAAAACTGGCTAATCTGCATTAGCAATATTCATGCCGAAAATACAAAATTTCAAGTTACTACCGGTAACTGATCTTACCGGTAGTAATTTTGAATGATAGTTATGTGGAAAATTAACATATTTATTCACCCTTTTCTGCCTACCGATCCCAGCACCAATCCCATCATCAATCCAGCCTGTATCCCACGAATCCCCGGATATAGCGCCATTCTCTGTGCATGAGCAAGGTAAGGACTCCCGAAACCGCCATAGAATCGGCGTAGCGTCGTGTTTGAGACAATGAAAGTGGCTGAAAGTGGCGATATTCGGACGGATCGACCTTTGATGGGACTCATGGGGACCCCTCGGGATGGACAAAGGGGGGGGGATGGACAAGGGGGGGGTGATGGAGCCTCGATTTATATATACCCCATCGTACACATCATTTTGCAATTCATTGGAGAGTAGAAGTGTCAGAAGACCCATTCCGCAAGGTCTACACGCCATGCAATGAAAACCAGAAAGCCCTGATGAACAACATCAAGGATGCAGCAATGGAGCTGTATGACCTGATGCAGCAGGTTGAGAAGCAACACGATGCCAGATGCGCCCATATTGCCCGGACTCGTCTGGAAGAGTCAATCATGTGGGCGATCAAGGGAGTAACCGATGCCGGATCAAAAAGAGTTTAAGCGGGACGGTGATTACACCGCACCAGGACAACTGGAAACAGAAGAAACGATGATCTGTAAAATCTGCGGAGACCTGTACCGCAGTAAGTATGACATGTGCGACAAGTGTCTGGATCGTCAGCATGACAGTATGCAGGCGTATTTTAAAAACGGTTGAAGCTTGAGTACCGAGTCCCTGACAACTGGACAAGCATCGCATGGAAGGGCAAACCGGCTGATCAGTGTCCCGTCACTCCCAGATACAAAGCCATAGGAAATTCAATGGCTGTTCCCGTCATACACTGGATCGGTCAGCGAGTTGAACAGGTACTTTATGAGTAGCCCACGAATCCCGACAACACCCTCTGAAATACGCATAGCTCTAGGCAATAAATACATTCCCAGCCATCCGGATATACACAGAGACATCTGTGAACATAGCAGTGTAATCAGTGAACTTAATCACCAGTTCGGAGATAAAACAGAGCAGTTCCATCGGTTTATCGACCTGCAGATTGCCATCCTGAGAGGTCACAAAAACCTTACCTGCAGCCAGAGCATACGGGATCGTTGTTCTAAAACAATCCGATACTGGGAACGTCGTCGCACCAATCCTGAAGCCACTTGGAAAACCACATACAGGAACAATGACCACTCATATTAATTACCAGGCAGCACCCACTGCTGCAAAGTTCCACGCCAGTAAAGCGTTTGTCAGAGGTTTGATGGGACCCATTGGCTCTGGTAAATCGGTAGCCTGTGTGCAGGACTTACTGTACTGGTCACTGCATCAGCAGCCGGACGAGAAAGGCATCAGGCGAACCCGTCACGCCATTATCCGCAACACCTACCCAGAGCTGAAAAGCACCACCATGAAGACGTGGAAGGACTGGATACCACTGGGAGTCTGCCCGATTAAGTATGAAGTGCCGGTCAGGGGAAACATGGAGTACAGCCTGCCGGACGGCACTGTGGTGAAAATGGAGATCATCTTTCTGGCACTGGATCGGGAGAAGGACGTTAAGAAACTGCTGTCACTCGAATTGAGCATGTGCTGGCTGAATGAAGTCAGGGAGATACCCAAGGCGATCATTGATGCAGCAACCGGTAGAGTCGGCAGGTATCCGCCTAAGCGGATGGGAGGTCCTACCCGATACGGGGTGATCATGGATACCAATCCACCCGATGACGATCACTGGTATTACAAGCTGGCAGAGGAACACGTACCAGAGAACTGGGAATTTTTCCGACAGCCGGCAGCACTGATACAGGATGACGACAATGACTGGATACCGAATCCGGCAGCAGAGAATGTAAAACATCTTACAGCCGGTTATGACTACTGGATTAACCAGCTGGGAGGCAAGTCAAAGCAGTGGGTGAGGGTATATGTAGAAGGGAAGTATGGGACGATCATGGAAGGCAGGCAGGTGTATCCCGAATACCTCGATGACGTGCATGTAGCCGAGGAAGGAATACAACCTTACGAGAGCTGTCCACTGATTTTAGGCTGGGATTTCGGTCTGACTCCAGCCTGCATTATTGCCCAGATCACACCCAGAGGCAGACTGGTGATATTGGGAGAGTTGGTCGCCGAGCGTATGGGACTGCGCCAGTTTGCTGAGATCGTGGTCAAACCGTATCTTGCCAGTCGTTTATCTACCTGTTCGATAGGAACCAGTTGCGGTGATCCAGCCGGCACCGCAGAGAGTCAGACCGATCAGCAATCCTGCCTGCAGGTACTAACCGATGTCGGCATTCCCACCTTCCCTGCGCCCACCAACAAGATCGAACCCAGACTGCAGTCTGTCAGGGATTTCCTAACCCGAATGGTGGACGGCAAACCGGGATTTCTGCTGTCAAAGTCTTGCAGGGTACTGCGTAAGGGTTTTTGTGGTGGCTATAAATACGAGCGGGTACAGGTAGCTGGTGACGAGCGTTACCGAGACAAGCCGAACAAGAATAGATATAGCCATCCCCATGATGCACTTCAGTATCTGTGCCTTTCCGCCAGTCGAGCCTACGACGATCTGAAACACATCCAGCAAACCCAAACCGGAGAAATCTATGGTCAATGGAGCGACGGCGATGATGCCGGAGGCTACCGACCTGCCTCCAATGCAGGGTACTGATATTCCCATTGAATTAATGGAGCAGTACTCGCCCGACATGGCAGGGCAGATGACCTCTTTAGGTCTATGGCTGAGGAACCGGTTTGATGAAGTGGCTACCCAGCGCACTGTGCAGGAAGACATCTGGTTGCGTGATCTGCGCCAGTTCAAAGGACGTTATGAAGACACTGAATGGACAAAGCTGAAGGAAGATAACCGACGCAGTAAATTGTTCTGCCGGATAACAAGGCGAAAAGTGCAGGCATTCAATTCTAGAATGATGGACATGCTGTTTCCTGCTGGCAAGGAGAAGAACTGGAGCCTGAAGCACACACCCGAACCCGATGTTGGCATGACTCCGGTTGCCCAGCAGATGGTACAAACCAGACAACAGGAATTGTGGCAGGAACAGGTTAACGGCATTGCTCAGGAATCCGGACAGCCACCGGAAGCCGTAGCTCAGAAGATGGAGCAGGGAGGCTATCCGGTAGAAAGCGTGGAATTATCTCCCGATGATTTGCGCCATATCAATCTGGCAGTTGCCAGAGCCAGCTGTGAGCGAATGTGCAGCACCGTCGCCGATCAGATGGCAGAAGTGAAATATAAAATCATCTGCAAGAAGATACTCAACTCAGGGCATATCTACGGTACAGGCATTTTCAAAGGACCACTGGCGCAGAAGAAGCACAGACCTCAGTGGGTGTTTCAGCAAGGGCAATGGCAGACGATCATGCAGCCAGTGTTGTTGCCCTACATTGAATTTGTTTCAGTCTGGAGCTGGTATCCCGATCCTACTGCCAAAGAAATAGAAGACTTGGGATTCAGTTACCAGCGCCATGTCATGCTGAAATCTCAGGTGGCTGATTTACTGAAACGCCCGGGTTTTGATGAACAGGTCATCCGCAGTTACCTGACAGAGTTTCCTGATGGTGACTGCACCCAGATGAACTGGGAGACCCAGCTGGACGACGAGCATGACGGCAATGAAACCACCGAAGGGCGCACCACAAAACGCTATGAAGTCCTTGAGTACTGGGGTTTGCTGGACGATGCCCAACTCAGGGATTTAGGTCTGGAGTCTGATCCTCTGGAGTCGATCTGGGTAAACATCTGGGTAATAGGTCACTTTGTTATCAGGATGGGAGCTGCACCCATTGAAGGCGTAGACCATCCCTACAGCCTGTACTACTTCGACAAAGACGAATCCAGTCTTTGGGGAGAAGGTGTGCCATCCATTATGCGGGATGACCAGTCGGCTTTGAATGCGACGATAAGAGCCATGATGGACAACATGGCATCCTGCGTGGGACCTCAATACGAGGTGAACACCGATGTATTGCACCCGGGCGAAAAGAGCAGGGAAACCTTTCCGAACCGAATCTGGTATCGCAGGGGTGACGGACGCTATCCGGCATTAAGGTCAATAGAAGTCGCCAGCCGTCTGCAGGAATTTCTGACCCTGAAAAACAACTTTGAAAACCAGATACACGAAAACACCTTACCCAGTTACATGCAAGGCGGTCAGACAGGGGGTGCAGGACGCACAGCCTCCGGATTATCCATGCTCATGGGATCAGCCAATCTGGACGTACAGGATCAGATCACCAACTTTGACCTTGGCATTACCCGACCTGTGATCAGAGCGTTCTATCTCTGGAACATGCAGTTCAACCCTGACCCTCACATCAAAGGCGATTATGAAGTCATCGCCAGAGGCAGTTCCAGCCTGATGGCAAAAGAGATCAAGAGCCAGAACATCGACCAGTTGTTACCGATCCTAGCCAATCCGCAATATGCCCGATTCATTGATGAGCGCAAATTGCTGGAAGAGATATTCAAGGTCAGGGATTTGACCGACACCGAAATCATGCTGTCAGAAGCTGAATTTGATGAGCGGGAAGATATGCGCCAGCAGATCGAACAACTGAGCCAGCAACTGCAGCAAGGTACTGATCTGCTGCAGCAACTCTGGAAAACCGCACCGAATCTGGTACGACAGGCAATGGACAGAATGGGACCCCGGCAAAATGCGTGACTGGCACCAGGAAGCAGACACTGAATTATCAAAACTCCATGAATACAATGGCAGTCCCTGTTATCAGGTGATGCTGAAGTGGTTCATAGCAATGTATGAGCGTGAGAAAGAAAAGATTGCTCTGTCAGAAGCCCCAGAAGAGGTGCAGTACCACTGGCTGTTAGCCAAGGGATTGCGGGAATTATTGTTCATGGTGAAAACCGAAGATGAGGATTAATAACAACCCACATGAAAAATGAACCTGAACTGGAATCGGATCAGGATTATGACCAGCTCTGGGATGACAATGAATACACCGATGAATCACTCGATTCTGGTGAACCAGCAGCAGCTGAACCTGAACCTGAACCCATTCCTGATCCTGCGCCAGCACCAGAGGCTGATCCGCAGCAGACATCGGACGACGTTGACAAGCTACGGCACAAACTGAAATCCGCCGAAGGACGTTTTACTAAATTTGAAGATCATATCAGCGAACTGAAATCCAAGCTCAATGATCTGGAGTCTAAGCAACAGCCTGAACCCGAACCGGAGCCTGAACCGGAGCAGAGCCTGCCGGAAGGCTGGAGTAAAGAAGACTGGAATGATTTTGCAGAAGACAATCCGGCGCAGGCGGAACTCCTGCGATCACAAAACCGAGAGGTGCAGCAGCTCAAGGACAAAGTAGAAGTCTCTGAACACCAGAGACAGGAAGAGGATGCCGCCAGAACATTCCGGTCAACGGTTGTTTCCAGCCATCCTGATTACGACGAGCTGTTAGCGAATAAAAGGGACGACATCAAAGCGTTTATTGATAACCAGGCGAATCCAGTCCTGAAATCAGCCTACCAGACCATTTACCAGCGTGGCTCTGCCGAGCAGGTGGTGCAACTGGTGACTGATTACAAGGGATCACGGTCAGCCAGTGATAATGCTAAAGTTGATGATCGTCGTGTCAATGATGCCCTAGCTGTACCCAGTCGCTCTGCGTCACCCAGCGCAGCAGCGAGTTCATCCGGACAACCGGATAAAGAAGATTTTGACGCAGCATGGGATTACTTTAAGGACGATGCCATCGACTGAAGCCAGCAGGTTTTAGTGATGAGTAGCACAGATTATGGCGATATCAGCCCACGGACAGCAGTGTATGCTGCCAAGCGGTTGTTAAAGAGAGCCATCCCCTATCTGGTACTGGAAAAATTTGGACAGCCCAGACCACTCCCTCGCAAGAAATCCGACACTATTGTATTCCGCAGATTCGAGCGATTCCCGATCACACCGAATCCGTTGACTGAAGGGGTGACTCCCTCCGCAAGAAAGCTGAAAACCACGGATATCCCAGCGCAGCTGAACCAGTACGGTGATCGCATCCAGATCACAGACCGGATAATGGATACCCATGAAGACCCAGTAATGCGTGAAGGCATCGACATCCTTGGGGAACAAGCTGCACAGATGCTGGAAGTGGTTCGGTTCTATGCCCTAAGAGGCGGAACCAATGTCTTTTACTCCGGAGCAGCCAGCTCAAGGAGCAATGTGGTCGAGCCGATCAGTCTGGATTTCCAGCGCAGAATCATGCGTCAGATGAAACGGCAGGATACCAGGAAGATCACACGGATCGTGAGAAGCACTCCAAGCTATGCCACACAGAACGTCAATGCAGCGTTTGTCGGTTTGTGCCATCCCGATGTTGAGAATGACATCCGTGATATCAAAGGCTTTGTCAGTGTTGAAAACTACGGGCAAATCCCACCTTATGAGTCCGAGATCGGCAAAGTGGAAGACATTCGTTACCTGTCGTCCACCATCTTTGAGGCATGGGAGGGAGCCGGTGGTGAAAGTGGCAGCGTGATTGGTGACACCAAAGCCGATGTCTACCCGATCCTCTATGTCGGCGCTGACGCTTACGGCATCGTGCCATTGAAAGGCAAAAATGCCGTTACGCCAATGGTGGTCAACCCCAAACCCAGCGACTCTGACCCACTGGCGCAACGTGGTCACATGAGCTGGAAAGCCTATCAGACAGCCGTGATCCTGAACGACAGCTGGATGGTCCGTGGTGAAGTGGCTGTTTCAGCCTGATTTTTATATACACAGTCCTCCGGTCAGCAATGACCGGAAGGGATGACTATGGCTTTTTCAAGACAGAAAAATATTACGGTTTACAGTCGGGAACGACTGGAAGAAATGAGCCGCACCGCACTGACCACAGCGGCACTGCGTTGGGGATTAACACCACATGAGTCAGCACTGGATGAGGATTTAGTCAACGAGATACTGAGTCAGCAGGTTGCCAGACTGGATGAAATGTCTGAATCAGACAAAGATCGGATTGGCAATCCGGAGATCATTGAGAAAGCCAGGGAGCAGGCAGTCAGTAAGCCGAAAGCCAGAAAGAACGTATCAGAAGGAACTACCAAAACACCGGCTGGTGTAGAACCAGACCATGACCGATGTTGGGTAAGGATCGCTTCAGGCAGTACCCAGCTGGAAAAGGAGGACGTGTTCCTGGCCATCAATGGTGACTCGGTTCTGGTGAAGAGAGGTCACTGGGTAAAACTGCGTAAGAAATTCTTGCCGGTACTGAAGGACGCAATCATTACTCAGGTGGAAGTGACAGACGATGATGACAAGGTATTGCGCCATGTCCCACGGTTTAATGTCTCTGTCCGGTCACTGGCAGACGGCAAGCCGGACAACTCCAATCAACTGAGTAGCTTCTGATGAAAGTCTCTGACCTCACCGAGCCGTTGTCATTTATCCTCAATGACACCCTGAAAACAACCTATCCAAAGCCAGCCATGATTTCCTCCGTCAATAACGGTTGCAGGATGGTTGCACTGGTTCGTCCTGATGTCAGTACTGAAGTGGGCATAGTGACACTGGCGGAAGGCACAAAGCAGGCATTGCCGGAGGATGCTGTCAGGTTGCTGGACACCTGTTATCTGATTAAGGACAGCAAACCGGTTACTCCGGTAGAGCTGGTGATGAGATCGGATTTGGATCGGCTGGTTCCTAAGTGGCAGCAACAGGACAACAGCGACACCGTAACCGAAGTGATGTATGACGAGCGTTGTCCTGATGTGTTCTGGTGCAATCCTCCCTCAAAAGCGGGTGTTGAGCTGCAGATGTCGTATGCCGTCATGCCGCCGATCATTACCGATTATGAGGATAAGTTTCCATTATCACCCAAATATGTCCCAGTGGTTATGGAGTGGGTGCTGTACCTGATGTTCTCCAGAGATTCAGAGAACAGCATGAACCAGCAACGAGCCGCCGATCACAGAAATCAGTTTTACCTGATGCTCAATATTAAAACTCAGTCGGATAAGGAAGTGTCACCCATGGGTGATGAGGTATCTGTCAGAAATGTATAACCTCGATGACCTGATCCCAGAAATCCATGTAGAAGTGCCTAATTGTCACAACGGGATGATCCGCAAAAGCCTGCAGGCAACCCTGCGCCACTTCTGCAAAGAGACTTATTACTGGCAGTTTGAACTCCCTGATATCACCCTGTTGCCGTTTAATGCTCAGGCTCCGGATACTTACCTGTATGCACTGGATGTGCCGGCAGAGACTGAGGTGATAGCAATCAAACAACTGCTGTACCAGAACCGTCCATTACTAATGAAAAGCACTGAATGGCTGAATGAAAACCTGACTGACTGGCGACAACAGACTGGCGATCCGCAGTATTACCTGCAGCTGTCAGACAGACGGGTAAGGTTTGTGCCTGCCAGTGATGAAGTCAAACCGATTGCCGTAGCAGGGACGGTAATTCTGCAGCCAACCCGATCTGCCAGCCAGTTCTCGGAAGACTTGATGCAATACGACCAGTGCCTGATTAATGGCACAATATCCCGATTACTGTCGATGGGTAACAAGCCGTGGTCTGACACTGATCGGGCACAAATTTGTCAAGGTGAATATATAGAAGGAGTCAGTCAGGCGAAACACATGGTAATGCGTGATTTCAGCACTGGCTATGAAACAATGGCGAAAAGATCATGGCTATGAAAGAGCTGAAGCCGGTCTATCGTGGTGATGACTTTGCCCTTGAAATCCATATCCGTAACCAGTCAACACAGCAACCGATGGACATTACTGACTGGCGATTTGACAGCACCATGAAGCTGTCACCGGAACAACCCGATGAACCGATACTCAACAGTCAGGGACAGCGAATAGTGCTGTCTGTCACCAGCATTGCTGCAGGGGATGAGGCAGAGCAGGGTATTGTGCTGCTGAAGTTTGAATCACAGGATACGGTCAAGCTGATTGCCACTACTTACCAGATCGACGTGCAGGCAGTGGTATCTGATGCCGTACAGACAGTGTTTGCAGGCAGTATCAAGATACTGGCAGACGTAACGCATAAGGGAGCATGACATGAACCAGACCATTGTCGTGGAGATTGAACCGCAACCGGTTATGCAGCTGGATGTCGAAGTCAGGAGCCTGTCCGGTAACGATCTGGCACAACTCAGGGCAATCAGGCAGGACACTGAAACCGCCAGAGATCAGGCGCAGGAGTCGCAGACACACGCAGGGCACTCAGCGACTGAAGCGGCAGACAGTGAGATTTTGTCCAGGCAGTACAAAGAGCAGTCCAGAGATTATAGGGATGACACACGGGCACTGAAACAGCAGACTGCAAAGCTGCACGACCAGACCACAGAAGTATACGACCAGACCGACGTGCTGAAGCAGAAAGCCGGAGCCTATGCAACACAGGCAGGAGTGCATTCCAATCAGGCTCTGCACAGTGAAAACAATGCCAAAGCATCGGAACAGCAGGCACTGGAGAGTTCGGTCAGTGCCGACCAGTCAGAACAGAACACCCATGACATTGATCAGCAGGTGGAGAGGAAAATCGTCCCGGTTCACACCGATGTCATCAGGACACAGGCGATCATCCGGGATGTCTCCAACGGTGTAGCTCTGGACGCAGAGCGAGTAAAACAGTCTGAATTTCAGGTCAGGACCGATAGAAACACCGTCGCCCAGTTCCGGGCGCAGGTCGAACGCAATACCTGCCTCGTCGAGCGTGACACGCAGAATGTCTTTGACCACGCATTTCAGGTCGATCTCTGGCAACAACAGGTCAACCTGAATCAGTCGGTGGTGGCGTCTGACCGGATCGTGGTGCGTGACAAGCTCTATGAGGTCGAAGACATTTCCAAAAAGATTGATCAGGACAAAACAGACGTCGATCAACAGATAGCGCAGGCCACAGAGCAGGCAGACCGGTCAGAACGCTACTCCGGGCAAGTGGCGAATGACCGGAACACTGTTGCTGCACAACGCCAACACGTCATTGACATGAAAAATGATATTGACGCTATGGCCCAGCAGATCGAACAGGACGTGAAACAGGTCGATCTCTGGCAACAACAGGTTGATCAGTGGCAACAGCAGGTCAGTCAGGATGTCGCTGACGTCAGGGTGCATCACACCGAAATAACGAGACTCGCCAGTCAGGTCGATCAACAGGCTGACACGGTTGCACAGCAGGCACAACAGGTCGCTCAGGATGCTGACAGAGCAAGCACGGCTGCTGAAACCGCCGAAACCATGCTGAACACCTTTGCTGAACAGATGATCGGCTACGCCATCCACCTGATCCGCACTCAGACCATCATCACCGACTATCACGCCTTCAAGTAACGCTCCACTCACAAACACTTTGCTGTTAGCAGGTAAACACCTATGGCTACGATGGACGATCTTGTACGACAGGTGCAGGACTTGGAAGGGGCGACTACGGATTTACTGGATGCCACCAACCTCAGTAAACAGACGCTGGATGAAGCAGTAGACAGTGCTGCAGGCAGTGCTGGCAGTGCCAAGACCGATGCCGGTACAGCCAGCAGCAAAGCCGGTGAATCGGTAACAGCCAGGAATGAATCGGTGAAAGCCAAAGACGATGCCAAAGCCATTGTCTACGAAAGCGAAGCGACACTCACGCCAACACCGGGCAGTATTCCAATCGCTGACAGCAAAGCCAAGATCGACAACGGTTGGTTGCCGTTTGGGGAAGTGAATAATCCTTACAGTGGGGTGATTGGCAGTGTTGATAAAAACAGTGTTTTTTGGACGTACCAAACTGAAACTTTTGCCAACAAACTACGCATACGCACCAATGCCTTTAACATCAATGGCCGTTTTGTGTCTCTGGTGAATAATGATGTGACACTGGCAGAAGCTGAATCCACCGCCGACCGAGCCATCGCTTTCGACGACGTGTTCCTGGACTGGAACGGCAACTTAGACACCTACCGCTCCATAACCCCCCACCGCACCAGTACCGGCTATGACGCAGACAAGATCGCAGCAGAACACGGTTACAGCAAAGTCAGTAATGGGCTGTATAAAACCGGTGACAGCTATGCGTTGTTGTTGTGTCGTGTGGCTCGCAGGAACAAAGGTGCTTATCATCCCCTTTGGAATCCTGAAGGTACTGTGAAAGGTCGAAATCAAAACGAAAGCGGTATCGCTAATTGGTATTTAACCGGAGATGGGGGAACTAATGTAAAGCCGATAACGTCCACCGAACTGTGTTTTGATATTGGTGGTACAGGTCATGCGGATACACGATACGGAATTAAAAATGGTCCTGTGTATTGTGGAAGACCTTCTTCTATAGAGTATTGTGACGCCATCTACGCCACCGACGTAACCCCCCTCTATTTCTCAGCCGCAAAAGTCACAGACCGTCAGGCATTGCTGTTTGATTCGTTTAATAAGGCGGTGGCTGGTGAAACCTTTATGGGGGCTGAAGGTACTGGTATTGGCTATCAATACCGTATTAATACAGTCTCTTATACACCTAATGAGGCAGGAACTACGAACAATTTCATATACCTTTACTTGGATACCGCTTATGACACTCGCACTGATACTACAACAACTATTAGTTTTGAATCATGTCGTGTCAATGGGCAACGATTAGACATATTGCTAGGGGCACTAACACCTACACATACTACAGGTACTTGTGGGAATAATAGAGTTAAGATTCAAGTATCGGAGGATACATCGGCAGCAATTAATGTTGGTGATACCTTTCTGGTTTTTGATACTCACCTGTATAAAGCAGAGAAAAATACTTTAGATTCAGCCAGACCCCAATTCCTAGCCTGTGACATCATCGGTTCATTAGACGCAATGCCCCAGGAGTGGCTTGATAACGGTATTCCGGGCAACTGGCTTGCAGTGGGAGAAAAAGGCGAGGATTTGATACCGGATGGTACTGAAAAGAACTTTAAACTGAGCCGAAAGTGTCTTGAATGTTATTTAGTACTGTACACTGAAGATAACGGTAATTCATGGATTAACGTGACATCAAGTTGGAAATCCAGTCTTGAAAGTTCGGCTAATGCCAGAAGTTGGAGAATGCCTGAAGGCTACGGATGTCTTCTTTTCTACCGCACTGCTGCAAATCCTTTTGAACTGTCTGCTAATTCCCGTCCAGTTATATCAGTAAATTCATCGTGCCATGCAACTAACAGCGCACATACGTCACAGGGTAAGGCTGTGTATGTGAGTAACCTGATTAATAAAATACCATCAACCAGCGGACTATCTGAGGACACCAGGCCAATTTCAGGCATCCCTATCTTATCGGATAAAGGGCTGTATACGTCCTTACAAATGTACCACGAAAATTTTAATAACTTATACGCCACTGACAGTCCTTGCGTTAAGACTTTTCCACTGTTACGAGAGGTAGGCAACGCATACTATTTACAGTGTATCTATAAAGAAATGAAAAACATTGCTGCCGAATTCGGCGACGATAATGCATTCAATATCGTTCCCAACCAGTCCACTGTCACCGACCTGAACGGCGAAGAAGTCATCGTCGGTCAAAAATGTCTGAAAACTCAGTTTCAATTTGATGGAGTAACCCTGTAATGTCCGATTTCATCAACCTGGACCATTACTACGAAACCAACGACCAGGGCGAAACAGTCCTGATTCCTTTCACCGAAACCAAAACCGATGAAGACGTTCACCAGTGCATTGCGCACAACAAAGGTGTCGGTCCGGTCATTGACCTGTTCATCAACATGTACCGGGAATACCTGCGTCAGCAATGGTTCCATGTTGCCACTGAATTTAACGAACGACTTCAGGAAGTACGAGACTGGAACGCCAACAAGCCCCAGATCGGTGAAGACGAAGACGGCAAACCCATCTATCCGGATGATCGGCCTGATCCTGAACCGCCTATTCAGAAACCGATACCCAGCAAAGAGGAATACCTGAAACTGCACCAGGCATTCGTTACTTCTTGCCAGAATCCCATGAGCCGGGCGCAACTCTACAGCCTGTATTCTATGCTCGGCAGCTGGCATAAAATCTGCACTGATTTCCTCATGTAACACACCATGAAACCCATAGCCGAAGTCTGCCGGAATCAAATCATTCAGGCACTGGACTACTATTGCCTGCCGTTCAGTGAATCAGCCGTCCGGCTGTTGTGCATGATCGCCGCACACGAATCCAATCAATTCCTGTATAACAAGCAAATCAGAGGACCTGCATTAAGCCCCTTCCAGATCGAACCGGCATCTTATCTCGATGTCTGCGAATACGCTGACAGAAAACTTTACATGCCCGATGACATTCCCAGTCCAGTGGAGCGTCTGCTATTTGATTTCAAATTTGCCACCGGTATTGCCAGAGTATTCCTGTTGCGAATACCGGAACCATTGCCAGCGGAACACGATCTGAGATTAATGGCGATCTACGCCAAGAAGCACTGGAATACCTATCTGGGTAAGGCGACACCGGATATGTATTTCTCAGCTTATATGGAGTTATTCAATGAGCAGTAGTAAACAGCAGGACGTGGCGGCTATTGTGGCAATCGTCGCTGTACTGGGATCAGGTATCGGCTGGATTCTGTCTGTTGAAAGACGGATGGTAAACCGTGTAACAGCGGAAAATTTCTATGCTGAAATTAAGGTGAACAAGAATACCCTAAGAGGCGAAATGGAGAGCCTGAAAAATGAATTGAATACTGATATCAGGGGGCTAAGGGAGAGAATGAACAGTCTGGCTATGTCGACTAATAAGCACCCATGAAACTACTATTCAGCCATTTCATGGGTGAAATGCCGCAGCTTGATCCTTCACTACTGCAACCCAATAATGCCACCAGAGCCTATAACCTGCGTAATGACAGGGGCACACTGGAGCCATTGCACGAAACAAAGTTTTACCGAGCCTCCCGAAAGCCGAGGGATCAGCTGTCGATCTACCGGTTTGCTCCGATACCAGGCGATGCTGAATCCGGCTGGCTATTCACATGGGATCGTCCCATTGATTGTGTACCGGGACCCATCGCAGGCAACACCCAGAACCTGACCTACTGGACGGGCGAGGATTATCCCAGATACACCGATAACAGCCTTGGCACTGGCAGCGAAGGACCTTTGCCACAGGGATCATACCGGCTGGGTGTGGAAGCTCCGGAATATGCTCCTACGGTTGTACTGATTCACAAACCGGTTCCTGATCCCTATGACGACACAGATGAGCCGGACGAGCCAGACGAGCCAGACGATGGCGAGCCTGACATACCAGAAGCCGATGATGCCAGTACGGAAGTAGACAGGGATTATGTGATTACCTATGTGCAGCAGCTTGGATCGCTGGAAATGGAAGGACCTCCCAGTGAACCCACTGCCATAGTCACCGTACCGAGCAGTCCCAAAGGCTACGGAGTCAAGCTAACCAACCTGCCATTGCCTCCCTCTGGTCCCTATCCTTGGGGGCATAAACGGGTATACCGTCGTATTTACTCAGGGGGATTAACCAAATTCGCACTGGTGGCAGAGATCGCCACTGATAAAATTGAATACGACGATGTGACTCCGGATGCTGAGATACCAGGCGACCAGCTGATTTCTGATAATTTCAGTCCGCCACTTGAGAAGATGCACTCACTGGGAGTGCTGAGTAATGGTTTAATGTACGGCGCTCATGAAAATGATGTGTGTGTATCAGAACCCTACCTGCCTCATGCGTGGAATCCATTTGCCAGATACCCGTTACCCTATCCGGTGATCGGCATGGGGCACGTTGATAACCAGATCGTGGCAGTCACTGCCCGAAATCCCTACATGGTGGTAGGCGTGAACCCTGCCAATATGAACAGCATTGAAATGAACATGGATCAGGGCTGTCTGGCAAAGCGCAGCATTATCTCCGGATCGTTCGGTTGTATCTTTGCCAGTCCCGATGGATTGATACTGGTATCGGCACAGGGAAGCCGCAATATCACCGATGGTTTGATGACAAGGCAGCAATGGCAGGCACTGAATCCATCCAGCATGATATCGGCGACCAATGAAGACCTGTTGATTGTTACCTTTATAAAGAAGGACGACAGCAAGGGCAGCTTTATCCTTGACCCGGGCAGACCCGAAATGGGTATCCGGTTCACAGATCAGACATTCACCGCAGCACACCATGACGGATTAATGGATTCCCTGCTGGTATACGATCCCTCCAAAGACGGCATCTGCCTATGGGATGAAGGGGCAATACTGCCCTACACATGGCGCAGTAAGCTGCACCTGTTGCCAGTGCCTGCCTGTTTCACAGCTGCCAGAGTGCAGGCTGAGAACTATGATGGTCTCACTTTCCGGTTACTGGTTGATGGTGATCTGGTACATCAGCAGGTGGTGACGGACAACACAGGATTCAGGCTACCGTCCGGCTACCAGTCCCGATCAGTGCAGATAGAAATCTCTGGTACTGATGTCGTGCGATCAGTGTGCATTGCCGAGGCTCCGTATGAGCTTGAATAAAAACCGCAATGTCGGGTTGATGGATTCGCCAAGGACAGAAAGCCTGCAGGAAAGCCAGTGGATGCAGCAGGTAACAGAGGCTGTGCGGCAGGGATTAGGGCAGCAGGGTGATGAAAAGCAAAAGTGGCTGACATGGGATGATCTGGAAGAGAATAAGATTGTTGTCCCAGCACCAGGACAGGGAGGCGGTTATCTCCCGGGCGAAGGAGGTGGTGGTACTGAACCTCCGGATATGAGTCCACCAAACCCGTTACTGAATCTGGAAGCCAGAGGCGGTATGACGGCGATCCGCATTCTCTGGGATGATCCGAACATCCATTATTACTACAGGGTAGAAGTTCACAAATCCGCTACCGATGATCTGGGTGAGGCATTTCTGGTTGGCACAACTCAGGGCAACATCTTTCAGGACGTGGTGGGCAGTGATGAAACCACTTGGTACTACTGGGCAAGAGTTATAAAGCAGGTGGGCAGTACCACCATTGAAGGACCGTGGAACAAAACGCAGGGCACTCCGGCAGCTGCCTCCAGTGATCCAGATTGGATACTGAAAGACCTTGAAGGGAAGATAGACGACAGTCATTTAAACGATAGGCTGTCAGATGATATTGATAAGATACCCCGTATTGATGGTGAAGTGTCTGACATTGAAGACAATATAAAGGATATTGAAAAAGGAGTTGATGATATTGAAGATAGTATCAAGAAAATTGATGTCGATCTGGATGGTATTGGAGACAGTATCAGGGATATTAATGTCGATATATCAACCTTGGAAACTGGATTAAATACAGAAACAGAAGAACGTCAGAGTGAAGATGAATCTATTTATAAAAGAATAGACACTAATGTTGCCAGAATTGGTGACAACGCAGCAGCCATTATTAATGAATCAGAAACCAGAGTGACAGAAGATGAAGCTCTGGCAAGAAGTATCACCACTCTAAAATCTGAGGTCGATGATAATTCGGCGGCGATCCAGACAGAATCAGAGACAAGAGCAACCGAAGATGAGGCACTAGCCAGTCAGATTACCACGTTAAAGGCAGAGGTGGGTGATAACAGTGCAGCAATCCAGTCAGAGTCAGAAGTAAGAGCCAGTGAAGACGAAGTACTGGCAAAGAGAATTGATACCAATATCGTTAATATTGGCGACAATACTGCAGCCATTGTTGTTGAATCAGAAACCAGAGCCACAGAAGATGAAGTGCTGGCAAAGCAGATCACTACACTCGGAGCCGAGGTAGGAGATAATGCCACAGCCATTGAACGAGAATCTGAAGTCAGGGCAACCGAAGATGAAGCATTAGCAAAAGAGATAACAACATTGCAGGCTGAAGTGGATGGCAATACTGCAGCTATCCAATCTGAATCGCAAGTCAGAGCCACAGAAGACGAAGTACTGGCAAAACGAATTGATACTCAAACTGCCAGAGTGGATGACAATGCTGCTGCCATTCAAACTGAATCAGAAACCAGAGCAACCGAAGATGAGGCACTGGCAAGACAGATAACAACACTGGCAGCGGAGGTTGATGATAACAGTGCAGCAATCCAGAGTGAAAGCGAAGTCAGAGCCAGTGAAGACGAGGTATTAGCCTCTCGCATTACTACGATGCAAGCAGAGGTCGATGGTAACAAAGCCTCCATCCAGACTGAAAGTGAAGTAAGAGCCAGCGAAGACGAAGTGCTGGCGAAGCGTATTGATACTCAGGTGGTTCGCATAGACGACAATGCCGCAGCGATCCAGAGTGAATCAGAAGTACGGGCAACTGAAGATGAGGCACTGGCAAAAAGTATTACGTTATTAACCGCAGAGGTAGGTGATAACAGGGCAGCAATCCAGACAGAATCAGAGACCAGAGCAACCGAAGATGAAGCACTAGCCTCCCAGATCACGCAGCTGGAAGCGGAGGTAGATGGTAATTTTGCTGGTATCAGGGATGAAATGCAGGTCATTATCTCCGACAGTAAGAAACTGGCAACCAGAGTCGGAACCGTTGAACTCGATCTGGATGAAACCAAAGGTGCTATTGAGCAGCAGTTCAAAGTCTTTGAAGATGAGTTTGAAAATATAAGGGCTGAATATACCGTCAAGCTGGACGTGGATGGGTATGTCGGTGGATTTGGTCTGGTCAATTCAGGTGGTGTAATCACGGCACTCTGGAGAGTGGACGTATTCGGCATTGGTTCACCAGGCTCTGATGATCTGGTGTTTGCTGTCGATGCCGAGGAAGGTCGGGTAGTCATGGATGGCGCTTATATCAAGACTGCCAGTATCAACTCTGCCCAGATCGGTGAGCTGGATGTGGATAGGATCGTGGGAGGTACAGCGGATTTTGTTGAGGCGAATATCCGTGAAGGCTCAATAACCAATTTAAAAATTGGCAATGTCATCCAATCCAACAATTATGCCGCAGGAAAATCTGGATGGTTAATTAATAAAGGTGGCAAAGCCGAGTTCCACGATATTTATGCCAGAGGTCACATTGAAGGTAGCATTATTCGTGGATCGGTGATTGAAGGCGGTTTGCTGATTCAGTCTGATATTCAGATAACAACACCGACAGAAGCCGACAGAGGTGCAGGTACAACTCGTTATCTTAGTTTGGTGACGAGCCGGGAACTCACCGCAACCAGAACAGGTTCTGCCAGATCGCTAAAATCCACTGTTTTAGCTCTGGTGTCTGCGAATTACACCGCAGAAGGCTATGAGGAATACGGCGATGGAGATGCCAAAGAGCCGGTTTGGAAGAATTTTGATCGGTATCTTAAATACAATATTAATCCAGAATTAATATTTACTATAAAGTCGGATAATGCTTATATGACAAACACGACGTTTGCTTTCAATATTGAGATTAATACGGTTAATTCCAGTAATAATGAAAATAGAATTTACAATGGTTCAGTCATTACCATAACTACATCAAACGCAACGAATACATGGGTATACGGAACATTCTCAGGTGGAACATACAGAGCGTTTATTCGCAGGCAGTCATGGATGCTTGATGATGGAACAATCGTTTATACTTATCACCTCGACAATGCGGAAGTGACTTTTTCACCATTACCAAACATGAGAATGAGCGGCAATAATCTAAAAGGCGTTATTGCCGTAGTTAGCCTTGCAAGCAGTACCAGAGATACAATAAAGGTAAACTCAGTGACGATTAAAGATACGTTGTCGAAGTACGTTTAAATGCTCGATATTCGTAAAGACACAAAGATATTAGTGATTGGTTACACTCAGGCGGCTTATAGCTTGTTTGATCATTTGACTGATAAAAGTGATTTTGTTGAGATCAGCCGTATACCTCTCAATCATTCGTATGATCTGGTGTTTGATGTTGACAGCTCAACGCCAATGAACCTGAAAGGATTTAATTATACCTCTTACTTACAGCCATCGCATGATCAGTGCTTAGGTATGAGTCGTACTCTGAAGAACCTGAAAGAATCCGATGAAGATTTCTTGTTATTACTGGCAGACATAGTGATTCAGCTGCATGAGTCCAAAGCCATCCGTCTTACTGATGCGATGATGAATAAAATAAAAATAAGAAAAATGCTGCACGATGAATTAATGCTGGAATCCGATGATGATTTTTGACCGTAGTTTATTAAAGGATACTGCTTCATTAATCATGGAACAGTCTGTATTTGATCGTACCGGAACATTCCATAGTCTGGATGGATATACGGTTATACAAGAGATACCGACACCAGAGAAATATGACTTCATGGAGTTATGTGTATCCAGAGCAAAAGAGATCGCCAGTATTAACAAAACTATCAATTTACTTTGGTCAGGCGGTGCTGACAGTACACTGGTGTTGTTGTTATTAGAACAGGCTGGTGTTCCTGATGATCAGATCAGAATATTGTGTTCAGGCGATTCATTCATTATCAACCGGGCATTAGGCGACTTGGTGATTGATCGCTATCAGGTTGATTCTCCGTATTTTTACGACAATAAATTACAGCACTTTATTAGTGAAAATGAGGTTATCGTTTCCGGTATTGGCATGGATATGCTGACGTTTGGTTTTGATGTTGAATTAATGCCAACGAGTAGTCTGGATGATCTTGTTGAGTTTATGCAGAGCCGTACTTCAGGAACCAAAGAACAGTATTCATCTATTTTCAGAAAGTTGGAGCAAGCCAGCGGATATCCATGTACCACAGTCAAAGAATACAGTCGGTTGAAGAATCTGGTACTGTGCTGGCAGCCTGAACTATTGAATATAGGAATATTGGCAAATAAGGGCATTTATGGCGAACACTTTATCAATTTCTATCAGACCAAAGAATTTCAGCAGTGGTCATTAATCAGCAATGACTCCAGATCGGATCAATACGGTAATAAACACATTGTTGCAAAATCCATTGAAACGATGAACAGAGATTTTATTCCGAAGTTAAAGCCGAAAATACCAATGCTTCACCGTTTTTTAGCCGATAGAATCTCTAAAATAACAGACGACTGGAATTATATAACCGATGACTCCTGATCAAGAATCAAAACTGTTAAGACACTGGCTTAAAGATCATCCAGATGCGATTGAACTGGCGAACGACTATCTGATTGTCTCGCAAATCTGGGATGATCTGCACGACCAGGACAAACCCGTTACCACTGCCAAAATTGATTACATGATGCAACTGGCACTGGTGGAGATACCGCAGAACCGATTTTTCCAGCAGCATTATCTGGAGCTGATGCCAATGGTGCAGCATTCACTGCTGACATGGATGGATGCCAATGCACTGGAAGCCAATGGCGACGAAAGAGACCTGCAGGTGGCTTACATTATCCGAAGTGTTACTACCGATCTGATGATCCACATGGCAGGCATCATTGGTGGCAACTTATGGCGCAGGCAGGCAGCGATTGCGATCAGAAGGGCTATCTATCACGACAATGAATCCTTTGAAACATACCATGATGAAATAATGTCCCAGAGGAAAACGGAGGAAACCTGATGTGTGGCGGTGGTCCTGATTACGTAGAGCGTAACCCGTATGAAGATGAATTGATGAAGGTGGCTGAGAAACGTTGGGGTGAGTATCAGCAGGATTATATCCCGCTTGAGAATGACATGATCCAGCAGATCGAGTCCATGCGTGGTGCTGGTTATCAGCAGTCGATGAAAGATCAGGGCGTGAATGCTGCCCGTATCAATACTCCCAGTGCCATTACTGTCGGCGCAGGTATGCAACCAGGCGGTGGCGGTCTGGCTCAGACGGCTATGGATATGGAAGCGCAGGCAGGCACTGCAGGTGCTATGGGAGCCATGTCAGGGGAACAGACGGCAGAAGACCAGTATATGTCAGGCATGATGGGTATGTCCCAGCTTGGCAGAAACCAGACGGCTACTGCAATGGAAGGAACCAGCCAGCTTGCCGGTATGGAAGCGGGCAACCGGATGGCGGAAATGTCGGCTAAACAGTATGCCAACAGCCAGAAGTGGGGGGCTATGGGCAGTATGGCTGGTCTGGGTATAGGGTGGTATGGTGATACTAAAGGTTGGTGGGACCCTAAAAAAGATATTCCAACGGTCAAATAAAGGAACAACTCGTACTGGTGTTAAGTTTTTCCTTCATGTTTTTCATAATCATCCTCGCATTATACTGACCCTGATTCTTTTTTAGTTCGATAGTTATAAATTTATAGGTTAGTTTCCTGACCAGCTCCATTTGCTCACTGGTAATATCAAAATATTCGTAACCCTTGATACACGCTATTTCAGAAGCTCTTAGCATAGCAATATCATCAGCTCTGCTTCTTGGTGAAAATCCATCCACTCTGGAGTTTATTTTGAAAGTGGTATCACTGAGTTGTGAATCTCCAAATCCATTTTTGTAAGGAGTTGGTGAACACCCAGCCAACACCGCAGCAATAGCCAATACAGCCAGTCTTTTCATCATTCCGAATCCTATCTAAAACAGCCAGCAATTCTACAGGGAATAAATCTTGTCAGGAACCGGTGATATTAATTTGGTGTTTTACAGCCTGTACGACATAACTCCAGCAGTCAGCCACACTGCCAGAATCTGGAAATCGTTCTTCAAATTCACGTATTTTCAGTTGTGCGTATCGGATTTTTGATTCAGGTAGATTGTCGGACAAGAGTTCAATCATTACCTGATCATAAAAATTTTCTGTCGGGCTACTGTTGACTGACTTACTACTTTGTATCTTTTGTTTTTCTTTATTATATGTTTGTCTCTCGGCTTTACGGTCTGACGGTAGAGCCGAGAGACGGGAAACCCGTAAGTCGGTTTCAGTGCGGTTTTCCTGCACTGGTTCATCCGTATGAGGGGTTTCCCGTAAGTCGGAGTTAAGTGTTGATTCTGCAAGGATTTCCCAGTCCCATCCAAGCATTTTTCCGGTGCTTTCATCTTGTTTTGAAGTGCGGATTAAATACCCTTTTTGTTCCAGCTCTTTAAGGATTTTTGCCAGCTTCTCACGTCCCCATCCGGGACACTGGTTCTGTAACCATTTCTTGTTGTATTCCCAGTCTTCTGGAAGCGACAGCATAAACAGGAGCAAGCCTCTGGCTTCCATGCTCATCGTTTCATGCTGGGCAACTTCTTGGTAAATGACGGTAAATTGCTGGTTACGGACTGATTTTCTGTAAGACATATAGTCAACCTTTGATTGCAGAAGGTTTTGATTGCTTTTGAATGAACGAAACACAGCAGGCGGAGCAATCTTTCGCTTTTCGGGAGCGACCCTAGCTGTGCTTCTGAATAAATAGTACGGGTAAATCATTATGTGTGGTAGTGGACAGCCTCCGCAGGATAAAGAGGCGCAGGAAAAATACGCCGAAATGATTAAATGGATGGACTCTGACTGGGAGCAGCGATTCAAACCGATTGAACAGGGTTTATTGAATGAGCTGGAGAACAAAGATGAAAACATCCGGCAAAGTGCTACGCAGGCTAAGGAGACAGCAGGGAAAAGTTACGAAGCCACTTTGGGGATGGCTGAACGAAATATGTCTCGCTATGGAACGGAGCTTTCAGCCGATCAGCAAGCCGCACAGGAACGACAGCAAAAAACCGCAGGACAAGGCGCACAGGTAAGTGCTGGCAATATGGCAAGGGATGCCACTACAGCACGTTATGAGCAGTTACAGAACGGCATGTTAAATCTGGGTCGTGGCATCCAGTCAGGTGCATTGAGTGGCATGGGATCAGCAGCCAACATGGAATCCAACCGAAACCAGCAGAACTGGGATATCTACGGGCAGAAGAAAGGCAGTTTCTGGTCAGGTATTGGTTCCCTTGCAGGTATGGCGGGGATGGCATATATAATGTCCAGCAAGCAAGCCAAAAAGAATATCACTAAAGCCAGTACTGCCAAGGCATTGAAAGATGTTGAATCAGTTGACCTGAAAAACTACGACTACAAACCGGGCATGTCAGCAGGCAGGACAGAGCAGGGACACATTGGCGGCATGGCAGAGGATATGCCGGATTCAATGACGACTCCGGATCATAAGATGGTGGATGTTGGTGATACCGCCATGAACCTGATTGGAGCCACACAGGAACTGTCCGAACGGATTAAACGACTGGAGCATAGAAAATGAGTGCCTTCCTGCAGGGGTTTTCTGGTGGCATGAATGCCATTGGCGGCATTATCAATACCAGAGAGAACAGGGCAATACAACGGGAACAGATGGACTTAAACCGGCAGAACATGGAGTTCAACCAGCAGCAGCAGGAGCAGACCAACCAGCGGAAACAGGAAATCTGGGACACTGAAAAAAGTAACCTTGATAAACAGGATTCCCTGAACAAAGTCTACGGCATGATGACCTTCCGTGGTCGTCTGAGTCCGGAAGAACAGAAGACACTGGATACCGGTTTGATTAACCGTGTCAATGAAATGCCGGAAGTGCAGCAGATGCTGGCTAGGGATGTTGAACCCGGCACCAGAAAACAGATCAGCCAGTCAGGGGCAAAGTTCTTGGATGGCAAGGTCATTCCTCTGGTCGATGTGGTGAATGAGGAAACCGGTGAAGTTCTGAGAACCCGACCATTGACCGAGTACGGACGTAATGACGGTTCTGATAAACCACTGTCATTGACCTATGAAGACTTTGCCGGAGTTGCAGCCAGTCTGAATCTGGGTGACATGGGTATGCAGATGGAGCGGGACATCATGGCGCAGGGTGGTGCTGTGCCCAGTGCAGGTGCTAGTGACGATCACAAAGTCGATGCGTGGAATGATGAGGAAGGAAACCGGTTCCGCACTGCCATTATCAATGGCAGGCAGGTGACATTCAAAAACGATATTCAACTCCAATCAGTTGAAGAATTGGATTGGGGAGGTGTTCCTGATCCTGACAATCCCAATCCTTCCGAACCGCCTACCGATCCTGACAATCCTAATCCTACCGAGCCTCCGCCAAAACCAACCCCAGCCGAAGTGCAATCCACGGATGACATTAACCGCATGGTGGATGAGTCATTAGCTGAGCTGGCACAATTAGGACCGGGCATGAAGCAGATTGGTAATGTTGCCGAATCGCTGTGGGATAAGACCAAACGAGGCGTGGAAAATTTCAAGAACATGGCAGGAACCAAGCGTTCCTATTCAATACGGTTCAGAGGCAATGGCAAACATCTGAAGGATGATGAACTGGCATCAAGGGCGGTTGAGATATTCACTGAAAAGAACAACGGCATAGTACCGACAAGGGAACAGGCTAACAAGTTATTCAGACAGTTAAAAATGGCTAATCCTGATCAATCGGGAGAAGCAGGAGAAACATATAGTCCTGATCCTAATGATGCGACCAGAGGAGAACTGGGAAAAATAACCAACAAGGACGGTTCTGTTTCAACAGAATATTCAATTACTGATACTGAGAACATCCTGATTGATGCTATGCAGGCTCTGGAGCAGGGAGGGGAAGAAGCTCTGAGAGAATACATGAGTCAGTATGACGATCAGACGCATATGCAGGTACACAAAGAGTTAGCGAAGCAAAGAGGGTTTGAGGGATGAGTATCCGCAGTGATTGGGAATCCGTTACCAACAGACCGGATTATCAGGGCGCATCGGATGCGGATCGTGAGCAAAAGAGAAACGAGTTTTTCCAAAACCGGATTGCCCGTAACTTAATGCCGGGACAGGAAGCGCAGGCACGACAGATTTTTGATGGCTTTACTGCACCGCAAGGTGATCCCACGTCCGGTACGCTCAATGACCTGCGTCTGGCATTTCAGTCCGGAGCAGCTGGAGGTTTTGGTGATCTGACACAGGGAGTCATGCTGGGTAACGAAAGCCGACTATCAAACTGGTTCCGTAAAAAATCCGATGAGTATTCAGCTGGCATGTCACCCAGCATGATAGAGGACATTGGTAATACCGGATTTGATTACAACTCTGAAGACGGGATCACTATAAAGGATGGATCGACTGCCAGAGGTGCAGTCGGATTACTGTTTCAGGGTGGCGGTTCATTATTACCATCAGTTGTACCAGGCATGGCAGTCAGCAGGGCATTATCAGTGGCTGGTCGTGCTGCCGCAGGAACCACTGCAGCCGTGTCAGCAGCCAGCAGAGCCAAGAGTTCGGCGCAGGCACATCAGGCATTTACCCGAGCTTCCATGATTGAATCCAGAGCCAGCAATGTCGGCTTTGGTCTGGTCGGTGGTGCATCCATGATGGGTAGCACTGTTAATCAGAGCTATGACGATCTGATGTCCATGTCGCAAGAGGAACGGAATCAATCAGAACCTTACCAGCGTCGTTTTTATGAATTGCGGGAACAGGGTTTAACCGATGGCGAAGCCAGTGAGCAGGCATGGGAAGAAGTTGCCAGAGAAGCCAGCATGTCAGGGAGAGGCAGGAACTTTCTGGTTGGCTTTGGATCGTCAGCACTGACTGGACCCATTGAGGCAAAATTGTTGACCGGCGCAGGCAGTGCCAGCAGAGCCTCGAATATTGCCCGTGGTATTGCCACTGAAATGGGGCAGGAGGCGGTTGAATCCGGCTGGCAGGAGATTGCCAGTAACCTGAATGTTGCCGAAGCAGGGATTGAACGAGACTGGCATCAGGATGTAGCTGGCAACACCTTAACCGGCATGGCAGTAGGTGGAGCCATTGGCGGCATCATGGGTGGAGCCAGTAAACCGAATCGACCCAGAACCAGAGAGGAATTGTCGCAGGAGCATGAGTCATACAGCCAGAAACAAGGAGAGATTGAGCAGAAACTGATGGCACTTGATCAGACAAAAGATGCTGACAAGAGCAAGGTCGATACTGAACGCCAGAAACTGGAAATGGAATTGGGTGGCATTTATCGTCACCTGTATGACATCAGTGAAGAAAGGAAGAATGCACCCACCACTGAACAGCTTGGACAGTCACAGAAAAATGAAAAGGTGGACCCAGCCGCAAAGGATACCGGACCCGCAGAGACTCCGGATCGACGTAATTACCTGCCATACAATATTGATATCATGCTGGCAGAGGCTGAGAGAGACAGCCGCAAGATCATGTCTGACTACAACAGGGCGATGGGCAATAAAGGCAGGGGTGATCTGGACACAGCACAGCAGTTTGAGCAGGAGCTGACAAAATCGAATGAAACGGTACGGCTATTAAAGCTGATGACCAACAACCGGCATAACCAGCAGTATTTCCCCTCTGAAGACACTTTCGGTGACTGGATCAACAAACAGTTCATTGGCGGTGATGACAATCTTATGGAAGCCAAGCTAGAGCTGGAAGGCAGGAAGATGAATCGGACTGTCGATGAAGCTTTAGCACCTTATCGAAAGGAGAAGGAATCAAGGGATCGTCGCTGGCAGGATGCAGAAGAACACCGTCGTCAACAACGTCGTGGAAATCTGGATGAGCTGGAAGCCTCCAAAGGCAAGCGGATGCGAGGTCCCACCAAGCCACTGTCTGAGGTACACAAAAACCTGAACAGAGGCATGATGGATGATGTTAGGAAACAACTGGCTCCAATGGTGGATGAAGCTCCAGCAAACCCAGCAATAGCGAAAGCTCTGGAGGATGCCAGGCAGGAGCAGCAGGAGAGACCACAACAGCCAGCAGCACCTGCAGCCACTACCGGCAAGAAGGTAGTCAGACCAACCAGCCGGCAGGCAATGGCAGAAGCTAAGCAGAAGCGAAAAGAGAAGGTTAAGCAGCAGGCAGAGGCTAAGAAGCAAGCGGAACATGAAGAACGTCAGGGTATTAAGCGAGAAGCAGCGGAGCGTCGTCCCAGAGCAATGGCAGCACTGGAAAGGTTGAAAGAGATCAGTGAGGCTAACAAACGAAAAGCAGAACGTGAAGCCGAACGGAAAGCCGGTAAAGAACGATGGAAAGAGAGAAAGAAAAAAGCAGAAGGTAAGAAGCCTGCACCTGCACCCAAGCCAGAACCAAAGCCAGAGAAAAAACCGGAACCCACTGAAAAAGAAGTGATGGCGGAACTGGTCAGGGAAGAAAAGGAATCACTACGACCAGGCGCAATGGATACGGTCAGGAAATGGAAGTCTGATAAATCTGCCAAAGATCGCTGGAAGGAAAGAACCAGGGAGCTTGAAGTTGAGCCAGAACCCACACCAGAGCCAGAACCAAAGCCGGAGCCTAAGCCTAAGCAACAGCCGACAGGCACTCAAAGGGTAGGCACTAAAAACCAGACAGAGGCAGACAGGATTGTTCGCAAGGATGGCAAACGATGGACAAAAAGATGGCAGGCAGAGAAAGCACAGAAAGATCATGGACTGCAGGACAGCCATTATATAAAGGATGAAGGTGGTAATTTCACACTGATCAAAATCCCAGATGGGGTGATGGATCAACAGTGGCGTGGTTACATGGATGTTGATACACCGGATGGCATTAAATTTTATTTTGTGCCACCAAAGGGAGCCAATTTAAAAGTCATTAAGGATATCACTGGTATCAAACCGCAGAAGCTACCGGATGCTAATCCTGACCAGAGCGTGGGTATGGCAGACATACCTGCAGGGACTTTGGTCTTTAAAACCTATATACCCAGTGAAGTGATCGGCAAGTTAAAAGGTCACATACCAAACAGTGAATTTGCAAAGAAAGGCATAGAAAAAACCGAAAAAGTAGACACATCGAAAAAACCTGCAAAGAAAACCGAGAAAACTATACAGGACGAACCCACCTTCACAAGCAAAGCCCAAGCATTGGCGTATGCCCGACAGCAGATCGAGAATGGCGATATTGAGGGCGCACTGGGTCACTGGTCTCCCGTTGAAACGGAAGATGGATGGCAGCTAAGGGAACATGACAAACCGATATTCCCGTCAATAAAAACACTGAAGCAGTTTGATACGTTGTCCGGCAAAGAGCTGGACATGGCAGCAGTGGCTTTGGGTATCGCCAAAAAGAAAGCTGGCGAGAAGAACGCAGATCGGGAGAAACGTATAAGGGCTGTTTATGATCTCTATACCAGTTTGCAGGTGGAGTCTGTTGATTCACTGGTTGCCAGATTGAAAAAACCTGAACTGCGTGATATGGCAAGAGAGTTGGGATTGTATAAATCCATATATAATAAATCCAAATTAGCGGAAGCCATCATTAAATGGCGTGATGACAATATCATCAAAGCCAGCATCTACCGGGAACATAATGATACCAGGAAACGTCTGCAGGCTCTGCATAACTCCAAGTTACCCATTCCCAGAACCGATGCAGAGTATCTGAATAAACACGGCAGCATTTATACGACAGCCGATGTTCCATTAGCTCGTATACTGAATATGGATTACCTGTATCCCGCAGGCGAACGTGGTGACAACGAATGGATGTTTACCCTGACTGAGAATCTGGTCGATGATAAGAAAGTAGCTGAGTTTAAAGCAGCCATGCAGGACAGTCCGGAAGCACTGGCATTACTGCCAGAGTTGCTGGATGCAGTTAATATCGACAACTGGGCAATGGTTAGGGATGTCTCCGCAATGGCGAGAGCCGTGGGTATTCCTGATCAGTATTCAAAATTATACAGTGAAGAGTTTGCCTATCACCTGAGTGAATTGCTGAAAGATAGTGAGGCTGATACTGACAATACCAGTATTACAGAGTCAGTATCGGCAGTATCATCTGAACCGGAAGTATTGCCGCTCGATCAGCAGCGGGAAATTCTTGAGAAGCAGCTGGCTGACAGTAATAAGGGAGATACCAACACTGTTACTGTACCAGGCACAAACCAGAAACTGGAAGTTCAATATAAGCTGGTTGAAAACTCGGATGTCATTGCCAGCCACAATATCAAGGGCGATGACAACCCAGCCTATCCGGATAACCTGCAACCCAGAGACCGGAGTCGTGCCGGCAGTGAAGAACAGATACTCACTATTGCTGGTAAATTCGATCCGGAATTAGCTACTGGCAGTGTTCTGACCAGTGATGGCGCACCGATTGTGAATGCTGACAATCAGGTGGAGTCCGGCAACGGCAGGACACTGGCACTGAGAAATGTCTACAAAACAAAACCGGAGCTGGCGAAAGCCTACAAGAAATACTTAATTGACCATGCTGCTGAGTTTGGTCTTGATCCTGATCGCATACGGGCAATGGAAGAACCACAGCTGGTTCGTGAACGCATGACCGATCTGACTCCGGATCAGCTGGAAAGCTATCTTGAAAACTCCAATGAAAAGCAGATGGCTGGCAAGTCTCCAACCGAACAGGCGGTGAGTGATGCCAAGGTAATGACTGATGAGCTGATGGCAAAGTTTCGCCCGGGCACAAAAGGAGATTTAGGCACTGCCGACAATCAGGAATTTCTTGGAAGATTCTACAAGGCTATTAGGGGTGATCCCCAGAAACTGCTGACCAGTGACGGTAAAGATTTCAATCAGGCATTTTTCAAACGACTGCAGGGCGCTTTGTTTGCCAGAGCCTATCAGGATAATGACCTGATCAATCTGGCAATCGAAGAAAAAACTGATGGTGTTGAGAACATCCTGAAGGCACTGAATCTGTCAGCTCCTGATTTCGCAAGAATCAATGCCAAGTATGCCGATCTGGGTGATCTCAATATGATCCCTGATCTGGTTGCCGGTATCCGTGTGGTGCGTGATGCTAAAGCCGCAAAACAGTCACTGGATGAATATCTGAATCAGGGCGATATGCTGTCAGCGTCAAGTGTTGACCCTAAAGTGGCAATGTTTGCCCAGTACATTGACCTGAACAACCGTCGTCATAAACAGATGGGTGAGGCATTTCAGACACTGGCAAAGATGATTGACCAGGAACTTGGACGACGGGGTGATGCGGATATATTTGGCGATTATAAATCTAAGTCAACCAGTGATATTGTGAGTCCTATTGTCAAAAACCTGAAAGATCAGGGCAAACAGATCGAACAGATCGGAGGAAACAATGACCTCTTCACCGCATCCGGAAAAGTCAGAACGCAAACCCAAGAGTCTGGAGGACCTGTTTCGTCAGGCAGTCTGGCAGACCAACAAGGGCAAGGGCAAAAACCAGAGACTGAAAGTACCACCAAGGAAGAACTGACCCAGCCGGACACCGATAAAGACCTCGTTGAAATTGATGCAGAACTGGACGATGCTCTGGGTGATCTGGCAGACGCATTGGGGCAGCTGCAGGACAGTGGCATCCAGCAGCAGCAGACAGCGCATAAAAGTCAGGTGAAAGTGGATGCCGAAGTGCTTGCCATCGGCTTAAAACCTTCGGAGCTGTTCCTGCATAAGATGTTTGAGAAAGGCGGTGATGTCGGGTATGGCAAGTGGGCTAAAAATATGCTGGCAGGATTGCAGCGCCATGGCATCCAGCCGGAGACCATCAAACCCTACCTGAGCAGATTGTACCTGCAGGCAGGCGGTACAGTCAGTGATGCCATTGCTGACTCAATGGACAGCCGCAAGGAGGTAAGGGCATTTGACCTTGAAAGCCTGACAAACAAGCCAGAAACCGAACCGATTAAAGAAACGAAAACAGAACCCGAAACGGCATCCACCAAAGATGCCGTTTTTGGTTATAGCGACAGCCATCCCCAGTGGGCAAGCTACTGGGAGTCTGAAGTCACTGGTGGCAAGGTGGTTTATTCAGACGACACCCATGCTCTGATCGAAGGGTACTCCATCGTGTCAGGCAGTCCGGTTTACAACATTGTCATTCGTAAGGGAGATAGCGAGAGCGACAGCGTTAAAACCCGAACCGGACCTGATACCTATACCGGTGAAGGTGTATCTGCCGAGCAGAAAAAAGTGCTGATGGAGGCGGAAAAACGATGGAGAAAAACAGAGGATAAAAAGCACCAGGCAAACCCAGATGGACCTTTCAAGAAAGATCAGCAAGTCGCTGGATCGGATACCGTCAGTAAACAACTGATCAGTACCGCAGAGAACTGGCTAAAAATGCTGGGTATTGATAAGCGGGTATTCATTACTACTCCATTCGATGATTCTGCAGCTGCTGCTGAAAAGTACAACCTCTACGGACCCTATGGCGCTATCCGTCATGCCAGTGATCCAGACTCCGGTGAGGGAGGCTATAAACGAAAACTGTCGAATGGTGAGTTTGTCATCATGCTCAAAGACGACAGTCCTGAAAAAATGCTGGTGACTCTGGCGCATGAAATAGGGCATATCGTACAGAATGAGGCATTTGATAATGCCGATATAAAAACGGTTCAGAATCCGATTATTGATCAGTTCAACGCATGGATCGCTGAACACAAGCCGAGTGTCCATGTGCCCGGATCAGCGAAAGAGCTGATTGAAAGTATGCGGCATCCACTGACAGCCGATGTCACAGGGATTACCGACCAGACAACCACAGCAGACCTGACAGCCTACTGGTCGTCATTTAATGAATGGTTTGCCGATAATGTGGCTCGATGGGCAACCACACAGGACAAGCCACTGTCCGTAGTCGATAAGTTTTTCAAGAGTGTCGCCAACCAACTGCGGAAATTATACAAGGCACTTACGGGCAAGAAGTACCTGCCAAACACAGCGATGAAATCATTCCTTGATCAGCTGGGACCGGCTGATTTTGAAATGGCTGGAATGAAAACATCCCCTGAAATGAAGGCACTGGCAGACGATGGTCTTGGTGATGTTCTGGGTGGTATGCCCAACATGGGCGACCAGCTCAAAAAGTTGAATGACCGAAAACAGGAGCATGAAAAATACGACACCATTATCCAGACAGCAGCAGATGATATTGACCAGCTGCGTGGTCAGGATGTGGAGCGGGTACTGGGAGCGGTGGATTATGGCAATGATTTCTCCGGCATGGATCACTATCTAAGGCAGGAGAGACCAGACCTTGAAACCAAGATCAATCAGGCAGTAACGGATTTAAGCAATGATGCACTGACGAAGTTAGCCAATGATTACCCAACCTTCCCGGGAGGATGGCAACGCACCATTGCCGATGGGGAAATGACGATCTCTACCGGTGATCGGGATTACTCAGTGACCTTTGATCCTTATGCAGACCGGTTTACCCTGCGGGATCAGTCTGGCGTTGAACTGACTGGTGTGACTGGCATGAAAGATGCCATTAACTCCATCAAAGATTTTGGGAAAAATAACGATGTTTCAAGTACCGCAGACCGTCTGGAACCAGATAGCCGAGACTCAAAAACTGATGCACGACAGGAGCAGGGAGTTGTTCCCGATGAATCCGGAGCAGTTGAGTCAGGAATTAGATCAGGAATATCAGAGACTGGTGAAACAGGGACTACTGCCGGAGGTCGTAGCAGCCTTTCAGAAAGTGATACCAATCCTGCAGGAATACAGGGCGATCAGTCAACACATCAAACAGACCAATCAACAGGAACTACGGGCAAGTCTTCCGGAGATACTGACAGTGGACGAGGCAGTGAGACTGATGCAGCAGGACATCCAGCTCAACGTCCAGGCGACCAGACAACTGAAATCCCTTCTCAATCGCCAGCCCTAAGCCTTGAGCAAAAAATAGTACTCCAGAAAGAAGCCGAATCCATACCGGTAGTACGTGGCGATCTGGACAACATCCGTGAAACCCTGCCAGTGCTGATGCCGGAACAACAAGAGGATGTCAGCTTTATAGAACAGCGACTCTGGGAGAATGATGAACGTGGTGGGATGCTCACTAATGGCACAGGGACTGGCAAAACCTTTTCAGGCATGGGAACCATTAAGCGGTTTGTGAAGGAGGGCAAGAATAACATCCTGATTGTCACACCTTCACAGGCGATCAATTCAGCATGGACAGGGGCAGGCGAGGCATTAGGGGTTGATATCAGTGTTCTGCCAGACACCAAATCAGCCGGCGAGGGAGTGGTTGTCACTACCTACGCCAATCTGTCAGACAATGATGCACTGGCGAGTCGTGACTGGGATTTGATTGTTACCGATGAATCTCACAATTTGAAAGAATCGAACGACTTTGACCAGACCAGACGGCTTTCCCACTTCCGAGCATTAACAGGACATCCTCAAGGTGTTTATACCCGAGCAGAAATGCAGCACCCTGAGCTGGTTCAGAAACTGCAAAGTATGCCGGAGCGAATCAAGATACTGGAAAAATCAGATAACAATCAGGACTGGATGAAAGCAGACCGGATGAAGGATGAGCTGTCCCAGCTCCGCAAGGAATGGAGTGCGATCACCAAACAAGTGTCGTCTGAATCAGCAGCGATGTGGAAGGGCAAACAGGTTAAATCCCTGATGCTGTCAGCCACTCCCTTTGCACACCGAAAAACCGTCGATTATGGCGAGGGATTCCTGTTTGACTATCCGCAGGATGACAAGGCTCACGGTTACTACTCCCAGTCAGGACAAAACCAGTTCTTTATCCAGAATTTCGGATACCGGTTCAGATACGGAAAACTGACAGAGCCTGATGTGGATGTGGATGTCGGTCTGATGGAGCGGGAGTTTAACCAGAAACTGAAAAAATCCGGAGCTATGCGCTCCAGAATGCTGGAGGTTGAAAAGGACTATGACCGCAAGTTTGAACTGGTGGAAGGTGGCGTAGGAGCCGAAGTCGATACCGGTTTGAAATGGTTGGATGATGTATACAAAGAAGCCATTGATGCCAATAAAAAAGAAGATGCGGTGATGTGGAAAGCGGTTAAAACCACCATCGACAAGCGATTCACCTACCACACCAGAGCCTATCTTCTGGAGTCGATCAAGGCGCAGGCGGCAGTCTCATACATCCAACAAAATCTGGATATGGGCAGGAAAGTAGTTGCCTTTCATGATTACAACACAGGTGGCGGATTCCATCCGTTTAAGTGGACTCTTGACATGGAGGACACTGCCGTCAGCAGTGGCGTTGATGCTAGAAAAGCCAGACAGGGGTTTGACGAACTGGCACGATTGCGTCCTGATCTGATCAACCTGCCACTGGAAAACCTAGCCAATCCCAGAGACACCTTCACAGCCGCTTTCGGTGATCAGCTGGTGCTGTACTCCGGACAGGAGAACAAGAAACAACGGGCAACCGACCTGAAAGCTTTCAATGATGATAATGGCGATAAAAAAGTAATACTGATCAATTCAGCCGCAGGTAACTCCGGCATTTCATTACACGACACTACCGGCAAGAATCAACGGGTATTGCTGAATCTGGGTATCCCAGTACGACCCACCTTTGCCATTCAGATCGAGGGCAGGATTTATCGGGTTGGTCTGCAGAGTAACGCATTGTTCCGCTACATGAGTACCGGTCTGACCTTTGAGCGGTACATGGTATCCAGCAAGCTGGCAGCAAGAGCCGGTACAGCTGAGAATCTGGCAATGGGCAACGATGCCAGAGCCTTGGAAGACGCATTCATTGAAGCCTACAAGGATGCCGGTACATTTGAACCAGGCACAGAAGGCGAGGGCATTGGCGGCAAAGCCAGAGACCGGCAGATCGGCGGCGAAACCACTGATTTTGATAAAGCCAAAACATTTTATTTTGCCAAACAGAAACGCACCCAGAAAAACAAGGCGCAGGAAGGCATCGACTACTTTGCCACTCCGGAACCACTCGGTCTGAAAGTGATTGAATGGTTGAATGCCAAACCGGGCGATTCCATGCTGGAGCCGTCAGCCGGTGATGGTTCTATGGCTCGATGGATGCCGGACTTTGCCTCAGTCACTGCGGTTGAACCCAGCTATGAACTGGCTGGTCAGCTTAGTATGAATGCACCTACTGCCAAAGTGGTCTCCGGCAGGTTTGAGGATTTGAACCTGCAAAATAAATACGATGGCATTGCCATGAACCCACCTTACGGAAAGGCCAGTAAAACGGCAGTGGATCATGTTGGCAAAGCGTTCAAGCACCTTCGGGATGGCGGCAGGATGATAGCCATTATCCCGCAGGGACCTGCCTCTGACACCAAGCTGAACAAGTGGTATGAGTCCAAGGACGCAAAATCAGCGCACATAGCAGCCGAGATCAACCTTCCCTCCATTACCTTTGATCGTGCCGGTACAAAAGTAGCGACCAGAATCATCATCATTGACCGGATTGATGATCCCAATGTGTCAGTGCCTTCAAAACGAACACTGGATTTACAGGCAGATAACATTAAGGACTTTTTTGACCAGATACAGGAGTTGGAATTTAGTCGGGAGCGGATTGAGAAAACCCCAGAACAGAAAACCGCCGAGATTACTGACAATCCCCAGCAGTGGCTGGAAACCAAAGGGTTGGATGTTACTGATAATGGCAATGGTGTATTCAATTTCAAGGGCAAAAAAACCTACGAGTTCAAATCCATCCTGAAAAATAACGGAGCTATTTGGGATCGGGATAACAAGGCATGGACGATTGATGGCGATCCAGAGCAAACACTGGCGCAGGTCGCCAGTGATATTGACAATTACCAGAACTCACCACTGTCAGAACTGAAGATGATGGTCACAGAGAAAGACGGTAAGTTCATTATCTCCGGTGAAGGCACTAAGAAGCATAAAGCGTTTATTCGGGAGCAGGGTGGCAAGTGGGATAGATTCCGTGGTCAGTGGGTTATGGACTCTGATCCTACTGAATCACTACTGAAACAAGCGGTTGGATCAGAACGCTACAAACTGGCTGATGTGAATGCCAATCAAATCCATCGCAAGCCCTATGAAAACAAAGCCATTGCCGACAAGACACAGGCAATGGTGGGTGATTTAGCGACTGTTGTCCAATCAGTGAATGATTTGCCGAAACACCTGCAAGACCAAATCCGAAACGACGACCTGGCAGGCAGGGTGAAAGGGGTTTTTGATCCCAGAACCGGACAGGTCTATGTCATTGCCAGTCATGCTGATTCTGTCAGGGATGCTGTCAGGACTGCTATCCATGAGGCAGTAGGGCATAAGGGATTGCGTGGGGTGCTGGGTGATCGGATTAATACGACACTGGATCAGATTTACAACAGCCTGCCAGATTCACAAATCAGGGAACTGAGAGAGGTCTATACCAACCAGATTGCCGGAAAACCACAGGCGGAGCAGCGAAGGATTATTGCCGAGGAATATCTGGCTCATATCGCTGAAACCGAACCAGGTAATAATTTCCTGCAGAAAGTCATTGCCAAAGTTCGCCAGTGGTTACGGTCTGTCATGCCGAGCATGAAATGGACAGATAACGATGTCAGACAGCTGATCATGGATGCCAGTGACTATGCTAAAAAACCAGCCGACAACCGACCAGGCATAGACCAGCCAGGAACAAATCCAGATAGGGTTGATACTCCGGATGCTGCCCGTTACAAAATCGGTAAGCTGTCAAACATTGACGGGCAGAACGTCAAGAAAGAAGTTGGTCAAAACCTGAAATCCATGAAGGAATTTATCCGGTCTAAATCATTAGGCTGGCTGGGTGGTCGCCAGATTGCCGAAGTGTATTCCAAAGTGTTTGATGGTCTCATTGAGAAAGACAGCAACGGCAAAATCATCAGGGCAAACCCACTGGCAGTGGTTAAAAATCTGACGCAGGAATTGAGTGCGACCCGAAACGAGTACGCCAATAAAGCGGATAAGGTGGATCAGTCATGGAGCAAGCTCGCAGGTGACAAACGTCGTTATCAGCTGACTGCCGATACTATGCACGAATCCACCTTGTTGGGGCAGGACCCGTCGATTGATTACATCCCCACACCAGGCATCAAACAGATTGAGTCAGACTGGAAATCCGCTATCAAGGCAGGCGACGAAGAGACCCGCAGGAAACTGCAGCCAAAAATTGATAAAGAAGTACAGCGGGAGAAGGATTATAAGAAGCTTAAAACCCTGTATGACGGCATAGGAGAAACTGGTCAGCAGGTGTATAGCGAGGTCAAAGACTATTACGAAAAGATGTGGGATGCCCAAAAGCAGGCATTGATAGATCGGGTAAAGGGTATGGGCATGGACCCCCATGCAACCGGCAAAATTAAAGCCGAAGTGGAGGCGATGTTCCGAAGGAATACCCTTGATGGTCCTTACTTCCCGTTGATGCGGTTTGGTGAGTTTGCCGCTATTGGTACAACACCGCCTACTGAACAGCATCCAGAGGGACAGCCGTATCGTGAACACTTTGAGTCATTGAAAGACATGGAACAGGGCATCGAGCAGCTGGAGGCGATGGGTTATGTTATTGATTCTTCTGGTAAGAATAAGCAGCACGATCCACGGCAGATGTCTGGTATTACCGACATGTCCGGAAAAATTTATAAAGCTCTGACCTCGGATAAGCTGGATCAGATTGACATGGATGACCGTATGGCACTGATGGATGAAGTGAATCAGATTGCTCTCGCCATGCTGCCGGAGCTGTCTGCAGCCAAGAGATCAATGCACCGAAAAGGCATTGCCGGTTATGACACCAATGCCCGTAGAGCCTTCGCCAGCACTGCACTGCATGGAGCTAACCGCCTCGGACGAACCAAGTTCGGATGGAAAATTGAATCTGAATTGAACCGGATGGATGATGCTACGTCGTCTGACAAATACAGTCGCAACATGTCTACCGATCAGAAAGTGATTGGTCGTTCTGTTGCCGAAGAAATGCGGCGCAGGCATGACCTGAACATGAACCCTAATGGCAGTGCCTTAGCAGCCAATATCACCAATGCGGCATTCTTCTGGTATTTGGGAGGCTCTGCAGCAGCCGGTCTGGTCAACCTGACTCAAAATATTCTGGTGGGATTGCCGCAGCTGGGCAGCAAGTATGGCTATGCCAAAGCCAGTCGGATAATGGCGAAAGCCGCACTGGATTATTTCCGTATGGGCAAGCGGAAAATGAACGGCATCGACGATATTCTGGGCAACGCATGGTTCACTTTGGAGGATGCCGAAGGGCTGGATCAGGGCGAGATAGACATGATCAACTCTCTGGTGAAGGATGGAACCATAGATGTTACTCAGGCTCATACACTCGCCAATATTGCCGGTCAGGATTTACGACCAGAGTCGCAGAAGTCGAAGGACTGGTATACCAAGCTGACCAGAGCCTCCGGAGTGTTTTTCCATAATGCGGAAGTGGCAAACCGGCAGATCATGGCACTGACTGCATACCGTCTGCAGAAAGAATCTGCCCGAAAAGCGGGAAAGGATTTTGATGCCAATAAAGCCGTGGATTACACACGGGATGCCGTGTTTGATGCTCACTTTGATTACAGTTCCTATAACCGACCTCGGCACTTTAAGGGCAACTGGAGCAAGGTGTTCCTGATATTCAAACAGCACTCCCAGAACATGACCTACAACCTGAGTAAGACGTTTTACGATGGTGTGCTGGATAAAGAGCTGAGAGGCACAGAGGAAGGCAGGAAGCAGGCAGCTCAGGCACGACGGGCACTGATCGGCACACTGGGATTACATGGGATGTTTGCCGGAGTCATGGGATTGCCCGGATTCAGTGTGATGATGTGGGCAGCAGCCAAGGCTATGGGTGATAAGGACGATCCGGTTGATCCTGAAGTGGAACTGAGAAACTTCTTTGCAGACATCTTTGGTGTTACCAATGGTCATGCACTGGCGAAAGGTGTGTTCAACGGCTATCTGGGTATTGATATGCACCAGCGAACCAAACTAAATGACCTATGGGTATCGTCACCTAACTATGACATGCCTGCACGACAGGAGGCTCTGCATTATGTGGCGAATGGTCTCGGAGGTCCAGCCGTATCCCAGGCAGTCAATATGTGGGTTGGTTTCGACGAAATGACCAGTGGCGAGAAAATGAGTGGTATCCAGAAAATGATGCCGAAATTCATCAGGGATGGTTTGAAAACATGGGACTACTCCCAGAATGGCGTGACTGATCGCAAAGGTGAACCAATCCTGGAACAGCTGACACCAGGACAGAAATTTTGGCAGGCAACCGGCTTTTCTCCATCAGGCATTTCCGAGGGCTATGCAGCAAAAGGTGCGATTCAGGGAGCCAGAGGCAGGATTCAGCAGCGCAGGCAGCAACTGCTGAACCAGCTTGATAAAGCAGCCAGAACCGATGACCAGAGGCTCTACCAGAAAACAATGGCGGAAGTGGATCGTTACAACGATGTGCAACGATCCAAGGGTAAGGGTTGGGATTGGGCGATTCTCGGCAGGTCTAATATTCGGCGCAGTCTTAGCCAGCGAGCCAGACGACGGGAAGAATCAGAGCAAGCTGTCTGGTTGCCAAGTTCCCAGCTGGGTATGCGGGATTTAGGACGATTCGCACTCCACTGATCCAGGCCGGCTGATGGTTCATGTCACAACGGACGACACAATATTAATTGCCTCCATAACGGTTATTCGACCATCTTCCTGAGCTTTTTCTACAGCCTCATTGACATCCGTAAAATAATCCGGTGAGAACTCCATCATGGATTCACTGATTTCATCCAGTGTTAAACAACCATCATTTGCCTTATCGACCAGTGACATAACGAAAGTCATGAATTTAAGGTGCAGCATGGCGTGATCCTACGTGAATGGAACGACCTATCCCCCCCGAAAGTAGCTCAGATTTCACGTAGCGTTACGTTTTTTTCAAATGATTATTGATATAAACGGCATTAATCACCAAGTCATTGTCTACGCCAGTGATTGCTTTGCCTGCCCGGTATCAGTACCAGCTGGATTTTAATAAAAATCCGCTAATTGCCTGACCTTTGTTTTGCGGCACTTGCGGCACTTCAGAATAGTGATTGTTCCCAGATGCGTTGTTTGCCACTGGTGGCGACAGAATATCGACCTGATAAACATCATTGCTATTGCTGTGCCAGTGGTCTGAACCAGGCAGAGTCTACCCCATCGAGTACTTTCCCCTTTTCCGGTTTTGCATCCACTAACCATCCCGTCTGGCTGTATCCCTCCCATTGGTAGCACCTCAGTATTTTATACGGCATGTTTTGCATGTGTTTTCGCTGATAAAAATCTGTTGTCACCAGATCACCCACTTTGTATGGAGGCGTAGGAATCATGCTGGAATCCACGTGTGATACACAACAGCGACAGTGTATGGGATGCGATCACCCATTGCACTTTTTGCGATCAATACGGACCGTAAAAAATACTGTAGTGCTATACATTATCGACCTTACCTTGATGGCAGTAGGGTTGTAAAAAATCCTACGAAATCCAGTGACTTATTTCTGATACTGATCTAGGTTATTTTCAGGCTCAATTAGCGGGTTATCAGGCTGGTTTGTTGTGTGAGAGTAATGACGGAAAAGTGACAGGTGAGAGTAATCAGGATAACATCGAGAAACTATCTGGAATCCAGATAGTAAAAAACCCCAGTAATGTTCGGTAGCCAAACTAATCATTACTGAGGTCCCAACCGATTAATCAATGAAGGCTGACAATCGGCATATCTAGAATCAATGTTAACACATCTTTCAGGTATGTCAGCAAGCCGGAATAAAATATTTTGGAATAAGGCTGACAATGGCTTTAGCAAAACTGGAAGATGAGACCACCACACTCCTTCGGGATGTCGATCAACAGCAATACTCTCTGCTGCATCGGTTCGTTGAAGAAAGTCCAATCAGGCCTTACTGTTGCGACGAAAAAGGCGCTCTGGTGATACGCCAGAGAAAATATGCCTTTCGCAAAAAACGCATCCAGCACAATCCTCCTTCTATGTGCCAGTGGATGACCTTCGATCTGGATCACGGTAATCCAATGATATTCAAGGATTCCGGACTCCCGGCGCCCAACCTGATTGTTATGACCAGGGCATCCGGTCACAGCCATATCAGCTATGCAATAGAGGGTGTATGCACCAGTGACGCAGCACGACATAAACCACTCAGTTATCTGTCAGCCATACAGGATTCATACTGCAAGGCATTGTCTGCAGATGTCGGTTACACAAACTTCATTACCAAAAATCCATTGCATCATGAATGGGATGTCACTGTGTACCACGATCATGTCTACTCTCTGGGAGAACTGGCGGATTATGTGGAGCTGGCTAAAAAACGATGGACGAGGAAACAGGCAGCGAACGATTCCCATCATGGTTATGGTCGCAACTGTGCTTTATTCCACAGATTGCGGTTCTGGGCATACGATCATGTTATCTGGCACAGAGAAAACGGAACAAATTACAACGAATGGATGAGAGAGGTTTTAAGCCGTTGTGAGGGGTTTAACGAGTTTGCTGAGGCATTGCCTTACCATGAGGTTAAATCAACGGCTAAGAGCGTAGGAAAGTGGGTATGGACAAAGTACCAGCCAAGTTATGACAGCAGACCGGTACGTCGTGGTCTGATGAGCGAAACTTTCAAGCAGTCAGACCTTCCGTTGTCACTGGAGACCAAACAACGGTTGTCTGCCAGGAGGACAGCAGAAACGAAACGAAGCGGTACAGAAGAGAAGATCATTAATGCCATTGGTGATCTTACGGCAGCTGGTAAGAAGGTTTCTAAGGCAGCTGTATCAACGATAACAGGCATTCATCGGAACAGCTTGGGAAGAAACTACAGTCACTTGTTTAAATCTTGAAAATGCACACTTAGGTGTACATCAGGTATCAGCCTCTTTATTGGCTCTTATCTGATCTCATAGTCAGGTGGTTATTTCAGGTTATCTGGAGCCATCTGTTTTCATCAAAAAGTGCACACTTAGGTGTACATCAGGTAACAGCCAGCTTTACCGGTTCTTTATGGTTTAACCAGTCATGGTATTCAGGTGGTTATTTCAGGTTATCTGGAGCCATCTGTTTTCATCAAAAAGTGCACACTTAGGTGTACATCAGGTAACAGCCTCGGATATGCACTTAAATCAATCTCAATATTCAGGTCTGTTGGTTGCCCAGAAATAACCAAAAAGCGTCACCTTAGGTGTATATCAGGTAACAGCTCCAAAATAGATAAAAGTGCACACTTAGGTGTACATCAGGTAACAGCCTCAGTTAAGGGTTGTTTGGTGCAGTGGATAGTTCAGGTTTTTGACATTCGATTATCCAGTTTTTAGACCTTCTACTGCACCAGTAGTTTTATCCAAAAAGGTATCATTAGGTGTACATCAGGTATCAGCCTCTTTATTGGCTCTTATCTGATCTCATAGTCAGGTGGTTATTTCAGGTTATCTGGAGCCATCTGTTTTCATCAAAAAGTGTCAACTTAGGTGTACATCAGGTATCAGCCTCTTTATTGGCTCTTATCTGATCTCATAGTCAGGTGGTTATTTCAGGCTAACCAGTGAAAAGGAACCAGTGTGTTACTGAGCTAGTTGCCGGACCCCCCTGATTATGGCTCCGATCCGTCGAACAACCGTGGAGTATCTGGATGGCGAACTTTACAAAAGAGTATCGTAAACAGTCGGTGGCTCAATTCAGGGAAGAGTGGGAATCGGAAAAAATATCAATGCAGTCGTATGCCAAGAGAATTGCAGTGCATCACACTACCTTCCGGAAATGGGTGGCGGAGTACGATCCGGAGTTGAGGCGGCAGGCATTGTATACCAGAAACAGTGTCACCAGTGCGGAACCGAACCGACAAATCAAGGTTGTGTCTGAACAATATCAATATGATGAATTTGAAGCTGCCGATCTTGCCGTTGACCAAACCTTGTTAGATGAACTCAACAAAAAAGTCATTCAGCTTGAAAGTGAAAATTCATTTTTAAGGCGTTGTGTTGCGTACTGGACTCACCAGGCCGTGCCGGAGGTCATAGTATGAGGCTCGATCCACTCATTATTGGCGAACATCGGTTGCCCTATCGTCGTATATTCATTAATGGCGAAGCACTATGGATACCGAGGCACGTTTACCGCAAGAAAGATCGCTGGGAAGTCAGGATAAACCGGAAGGATGAAAAATTGTCCTTGTATCATACTGACCATGACCATGGAATATATGGCGCACTGGAGCGTTGTCTGGAGACCCTTTATGATGAAATGCCAAAGTACACGGTGCATGAATGCCTGCATCCGGGCAGTTCGCATTATTACCAGGTAAGAGATTATCGGTGTAAAAACCACAATGTCATGACAACCTATGTCCAGACCTACATCTGTGCCTACAACCTGAAACTGAGGAATGTGACTTTCTATGTGGGCACTGAAAACACTAAGACAGAAGATCGGCTGAAAAGAGCGGTGGATCGTGCCGTGGGAACCCGATGCTGGAGCATCGACACGATAAAGTCAGAGGGTAGGGATATTTTATTTGGAACTCCAATACCAAAGAATATAGAACGCTATGCCTATTAAACCGATTACAACAGAAGAGAACCTGATTGCTGGCGGTCTGATTCTTGTTCAGGCTATTAACAATGGAATATTGGATGAGTTTCTGGATTCGATCTGGAAGGTTTCAGAATCATCGGGCAATTTACCCGAGATTAAAAGGTTTCTGCTGGGTGCAACCCTTATGACTCATCATGATAATTTTGTTGACATGGCAAAACAGCTGGATGAATCCGGCAGGTTGCTGATTATTATTGATGGCATCCTAGAGAAATTACAGGCTGGAGTCAGCATAGGTGAGGCACTGAGAAATCCGGTCACAATAATGTAATGTAAGGTTGCACACTGCTGCCAGCTTGAATGCTGGCTTTTTTTGCTATAATAAATTAATTAATAAATTAATTAATAAATTATTAACTTACTTACTTATTTATGAGGAAATACATGAGTAAAAATGAGAGCATGATCGCAGAGAGTGTTACCGCAGGTCGTCCAGCTATTGATTCAAAAATCTATGAGAGACAGGTTAAAGCATGGCTGGAGATTGATAAATGGAGACCGGAGGAAGTCACAGCCACTAAGCTGCAAAAGGCGGTTGGTGGTCAGTATTCCAGAGCCAAGGCGTTCCTTGAGCATTTCATGGCTGGATATGACACTAAATCGGTCAGTGATATCCCAGAGCCTCCAGCTCAGTTTCTTGAAGCATTGACCAAGGCAGGCTATGACCTGCATGGCATTCTCTTTGAGGAGCAAGCCAAAGGCTATGCAGAGAATGAATTGATGTTTGAAGAAATGAAGAAAAAGCTGCTGGCTGGAAAGTCAGAGGTAGAAGAACGTCTGAATGAAGTGCTGAATGAGAAAGCCGATCTGCAGGAAGAACTCAACAGATTAAAGATTCAGTTTAACAGCCAGGAAGAAAAACTGAATGGTTTGCAGGAAACACATACCCAGCTGGACAAGGACATGGCAGTAATCAAAACAGAAAAAGAAGGGATTGAGGAACAGCTGAAAACGTCCATTAGTCTGTCAGAGTCATATCACAAGGAAATCATAGAGCTAAAAGGGAAAGTAGGCGACCAGGACAAAATCATAAATGACCGACATGAAATGATCGTAGGGCTGGAAGAGTCACTTACAGCCAGTGAGAAAAAGTCGGTTGAAATGAAATCCCTGCAGGAGAAGCACACGACACTGGAGCGGCAGCATAAAGCACTGGAGCAGAAACTGGAAACCGCAAGAGGCAATAATGAAACACTGACTGGAGCTGTCTCCGAGTTGAAAGAAGAACGACAGGGTAAGTCTGAAAAGCTGGAACTGCTGGCAGAGCAGGTTGAAACGCTCACCAAAGAAAGAGACAGTGGTCGTCAACGTGTGGGCGATCTGGAGAAGAAGGTTATTGACCTGATGGCGATTAACATCAGACCAAAGACGAGCCGCAAGAAAGCAGAGCCTAAAAAATAGAACGATAGTTTTGTGGATGTCGTGTAATTCCTGTGCCAGTATCATCGGCTTAAAAAGAGGATGATATAATGGCGCAGGTAGTTATTACCTTAATAGATGATAAAAGCTATGTGGTCATGGACGTGTTGTTCCAGCCAGCATTAGACGACGACATGACACAAGCTCAGGATTTAGCACTAAAAATGCTGAACTGGTTTGACGGACAACAAATAACAGCAAACCGGGAGGCTCTGAGAGCTATCCTTTATCCTCGTCCTGAAGTGCCTTTGCAATAATTTCCAATCCTTTGGATGCTAACTGGATAGCATCCGACAGTCCCATCTTTATATAAGTACTGAATCCATCCGAATGATAAATATGGACGTAGCCAGCCACTGGCTGGATTTCTGGATTGCTGTCTAGTTCCAAAATGGATCGGTGCAGGATTACAGGATTAACGTCCAACAACCTGATGATGATCTGCAGACTGGCATCCTGTATGCCGTTCTTGCCGGACAACCATCCATGTACTGTATTGATTTCCTTGGAGCAGGATTCAGCAATTTGTTCTACACTTACTCCCCGCAGTGTCATAACTTCCCTGATCCGCATACCGATTATTTTATTATTGAGCTTTCCGTCTTCCATCGATGACGATCCATAACAAATCCAGTGGAATTTATTAAAACTGTGCCAGTCTGATCTCAGCTACCTATCCATCATCCAGAGGTCAATATGGATAATGAGATCAACCACAGCAGGCAACTGATTAACCAGTCCTGTGAGAGCCTGAGAGAGCTGCTTAAGACGAACCCTGACACTTTGGTTGCTGACATCATTGAGCAGGTTCTGGGCAGATTGCTGGAGACACAGCAACGCCTTGATTGCATTTCCCATTCACACTGATCGAAATAATTAACTAGGAGAAAGATAGCCAAGCAATCAGCTAATGCAAGAATAATATAAAAATAATGTTTTTATATTACTTCTATAGTGCGTCTATATTACAAAAGACTTGCACCAGTATCCCTTATGCGTTATAAATATATGCGTTCTGTGACGAAAGCCACAGAGCAAACCATTTTTGATGCAATTTTTTCGGTGTTAAAGGGATAAAGGGAATGACCACTAAAGTACAGACAGTAGTAGTAGACGAAGGCAGCACCCAGATTAAAGTGTGCTGGATGTGCCGCAAGACCAACAAAATGCAGGAGTTGGTCATCCCCAGCAACATCGGCGCAGAGCGCAAGTGGGCAGAAAACTCCGAGAATGGCAAATTCACCGATTCCAGTTACTCCGTTTCTGGAGAGAAATTCTTTGTGTTTGATGGCGATACCATTGTAGAGCGTGAACGCACCAACCTGTCCCGCTATCAGGTGTCTGCAGCTAATGCGGTACTGGTGCATGAAGCACTGCGTCAGGCAGGATTTGGGGGTAAGAAGGTAGAGGTTATATGCACCTTGCCGGTCTCTCAGTACTACAAGCAGGAGGGGGGTGTTAATGAGGATCGCATTGAGCTGAAGAAAGAGAGCATCATGCGTAAGGTGGTGAACAAAAATGGTTTGCCACTGGCTGAAATTGTTGGTTGTAAGGTCTCAAGCGAGTCTACTCCGGCATGGCATGACCTGATAATCGGTGACGATTTGAAACCCAACAAAATACTCATTGCCATGTCTGGTGTCATGATCGTCGATATTGGCGGGACGACGACTGACATCATGCTCATAAACGGCAAGGGCGTGATTATCAAACGTGATAGTTTCAAACATGGATGCTTTGACATATTTGAAATCATTCGTAAAAAAATGGCTGAAAACAAAGGGATCGCCAGTATCACTGATGTCCAGATGCGCTACCTGATCCAGCATCACGAATTTCGTGGTGAGAATGTCACGGCAGAGATTAACCAGGCTATCAAAGAAGTGCAGGGACACATTGTTAGGGAAATGCTGAATTTTCACGAACATGCTGAAACTCTGGACATGATCGTGTACGCAGGTGGTGGTGCTGGTCTGTTCGGCAAGAAACTGGCAGAGGATTACTCTCAGGATGCGCCAAACATGGATAATGTAGTGATCTCACAGAATCCACAGATCGCTGTAGCCAGAGGTCTGCTGAAAGCAGCAACCAGAGCAGAAGCAAGGAAATCAAAGGAAACTGCGTAAGCATGAAAAAACTGGCTAAATCCATTCGGATGGTAGGGCTGGATGGTACGACAGAAGCCGACACCATTGAGGCACTGGTGGAAGCTGAGTCAAAACACGGTCAGCAAATGAAACTAATCCGGCGCTGGATGCAGGGTGGATATTTGCTTGAGAAATTAGGGCATGGATTTCTGGAGTCACTGATCGCAAAAGTGGATGCAGGCATGACAGAGGGCATGTCTCAGGAGCAGCAGGCTCGATTCATTGGAGAGTTGATCAGCCGAACGATGTGGATGAAGCCAGCCGTTAAGCCGGTTGAATCCAAAAAAGAGTTTCAGGTGCAGGAGGCTCCGGTTGTTCTCTATGAAGAAAAGCAGCCTGATCCGATCCCACCACCAGACGACGACGATGACGATTTCGACATCCATCTGGATTTAGTTTAATCCCATATGACCAGCCTTCGGGCTGGTTTTTTTTTGCCTTTTTTTTGTGCCGTGGTAAGTAATTTACTCAACGCTTTTCAAACCAAGCTTTCCAGAAAAAGGCACCAGTCCCTGTTCATTGATTCTGTTCACTACTGATTCTGTTCTATAGGTAATTTTTACCCTACCGGGTAGGGTGTCATTTTACCCTACCGTAAGGTAATATTTACCCTACCTGTAATCAGGCAATAAAAAACCCAGTCACAGGAGTTGCAGCTCCTACTGGGTTCCCTATACCAAACATGATGTGGTGATTATACAACATGATTTCCTACGGCTACATAGGTGGAGCTATGACCATGCTTAGACTGGGTGAAATGCAAGACCTGAAAGCCCCTCAAAAGCTTTTAATTTTGATTCTTGCCAGCTACGCAAATGATGATTCTGAATGCTGGCCTTCACAGGCAACCCTTGCGAAAATCGCGGGAATGACTCCGAAGACTGTTCGATCTAATTTGAAAGTATTGCAGGAAAAGGGATATATCACTTCTACGCAACGAATCGACAAGGCCGGTGATTTGGCCACAAATCTTTATGAGGTGAATGTTGTTCCCTTAGAGCCGTCGAAACCAAAGGTCGTTCCCTTCGAAAGACCCAGACCACAAACCACGGAAGAAAAACTCACAGACAGGAATTGGGCTGAATAGCCCAGCTCCGTGTTTCGAACCCCGTCGTTTACTCAACGCTTTTCAAACCAAGCTTTCCAGAAAAAGGCACCAGTCCCTGTTCATTGGTTCTGTTCAATACTGATTCTGTTTATGTCAATTTTTTTGACTACGGGGTTGTTGCTCAAACTTGACTACCGTAGTAAATTATTTTGACTACCTCAAAGAGGTAATAAAAAACCCGGTCAAGGGAGCGCCAACTCCTACCGGGTTTCTTATTAGATATACATGGAATCCAATTATACATGATCTCTTACAGCTTCATAGGCGGCGCAATGACTCTCGCAAGAATCGGAGAACTACAAGACTTAAAAGCCCCTCAGAAGTGGCTTTTGGTGCTTTTAGCTAGTTATGCTGACGAAAGTGGGGAGTGCTGGCCCAGTCAAAAAACCTTGGCTAATCAGGCTGGCATGACAAGACAATCAGTAAATAAAAACCTGAAAATACTCCAAGAAAAAGGTTACATTTACAGTCAGCAGCGCATAGACAAAGACGGCGATTTAGCTACAAATTTATACAGGATTAACGTGGTGAAAGTGCCACCAGAGCGAAAATCCAAAGTTGTGCCAATCAGACCACAAACTACGGAAGAAAAAATCACAGACAGGAGTTGGGCTGAATAGCCCAGCTCCCAACGCTTGCCAATCACAAACGTACCTGATTGTTATGACCAGGGCATCCGGTCACTGCGTTATGCGCCGTATGCAGAGGACTCTATGAGAAGAACATTAGAACAGTCGTTAAAAAATGCTGAGAGGCTGAAAAAGGAAATACCTGAATTGATACAGCCTGAAGCGGAAGCCTTTGACATGGTTAATCTGGCTGATGAAATAAAAAGATTGCAGACGGCCCTTTATGAGATAGCAAACGAGGAAGAGATTCACACTAAACTGAATCAGTATCGCTTGTGCTGTAAATTTCAAAGCATTGCTATGAGGGCACTGGATATTCATTAAGTCGTATAACCCTTCAATGAGTCGAGTCGATTGATTTGTTATGTGCTATAGTACAGTAGGCAGCTTAGAAGGTAGCTTAGAAGGTGGCTTAGAACTATGGCACGAAAAACAAACATAACAGGCATTAAAAGGCTGTCTATCGGTACAACTAAAAATGATAGAGGCTATACAATGCAACGCTACACCGTGTCGCTTAAAACAGATACGGGGGTGACAGGGAAATCATTTTATTTCGGAGAAAACAAAAAACAACTTGAGGCTTTTTTAAATGCAGTGCGTTATTTAAAAGCACAAAAAATATACAGCGGATCAATAAAAGAAGCTAAAGAGATTTACATTAATTACAAACATGAGGGTTTGCTATGAAACATATAAATATTGATATGAAACTCAATGATATAAAACTAGAGAGGTATACGAAAATGAAATTAACTAAACGTGCAGATATGCTGATGAACAACAACTTGGACTGGTATGTAGTCACTGTTAAAAAAGACGATTACGAAAATACATATGAGTTAAAACACCACTCTGATCTGAGTAGTATTATCGACTGCGGTCACAACCCCAAGGACTACGGCTACGACAACGTAGAGCAGTGCTGGAACGGTGAGGATTGCACAACCGAGGGCGACTGGGAGTAAGCCAACTAACCCCGTTTTCACCCGCTGCGCCGCAGGTGCAGTCTGGTGGAAAACTTTGTTATGTTGCGCCTAACACTGAACGCTCAGAGGCGGATATGAGTGAAGAAGATTTAGAAGATGTTTTATTTACTATAGAAGACTGCTACCCGAACTGTACGGTCTGGATAGGCCACTGTGATACCTGCCGTTACTCAGAGAAAACGGTCATTCTCTGCAAGGGGGTAGATATTCGGAAGTACAAAGACCAGATAAAAGACTGTAAAGAGTGGGATGGCAATTCAGACGACTTCCACTTTTTCAGAGCGACATAACCCTCAGCTTCAGCCGCCGACCGAAGGGAGGTCGGGTGGCGAAGCCACGAACTGGAAGCGTTTGTTATGTTGCGTTTCACTCAGAGGTACATAACTGTAGGAGCTACCATGAACGAGTCCATTAAAGCTGACCAGCACCCGTGGTGTAAATACCACACAGGCACAACAGGTGGTTATAGGTTTTTCTTCGAGAATAGCCAACTCGACCATATTGATTATGAGTCCTACTGTGGACACAGCGGAGGGGGTACTGTTTGGATAAAAGGCGATGACCCTAAAAAGGCGTTGGGGAAAATAAAAGCATCAACTTTTAGCGACACTAAAGAAAACAAATTTATGAAAAAGATTGCGGCAGACTTAGCAACATAACCCTTTAATTCAGTGGCTCCGCAGGAGTCCGCTGGAATTTATTGTTATACGCCGGTTGGTAGAGGACTTGAAGCATGGAAAAACAACGCAGAGAAATATCATTCGACGACCATTACAACGGCACTGATTTTAATTATTGGGCGAGAGCATTGGTTGAGATTGCTAATCATTTTGATGAATGTGTAAACCCAAAATTAGGCTGGTCTGACCCTCATGACGAGGGTAAAACACCGCTGGAAGCATTTTTAGAGGAATACCCAGAACACGCTGAAGGCGTATAACCCTGAGTTGAGTGGCAGCCGAAGGCTGTCCATTCGAACGACTTGTTATGTTTCCGGTCATTCTCTAAAAATATTTTAGATTATTTGATAAAAACCCTTGATTAACTAAAAATACTTTAGTATTATATATTTAAGAGCTAAGGGAGACACCCAAGGCAAGATAAGGAAGAGAGCAGTTGAGAATACCATTAACAGTTCAAGAAGCCGCCAAAATGCTGAAGAGAGAAAAGAAGCAGTTCGGTTTTGTTTCTAATTCAATAATACGTGTATACAGAGATCAGAACGTCGCACTTCTTGGGCAGCCTCAAGAATATGAAATCAAAATCAACAGAGATACCGATCTCAGCAGCCTGACCGCAATAGAAGGCGTTTTCATTGATTATTTTGGGAGCTGGGATAAATGAAACCCAGTGAAGCGGCAAAACTGGCGGGGATGAAAAGCCTCACTCAACTGGCAGAGATCAGCGGGGAGTCCGTTCAGACGCTAAACAACTGGCATAAAAACGAGCCACGTAGATTTGAATTAGTGTTGAAAGGCGCTGTGTTTGAATTGACTGTCGAGCGCATGAATCTGGCAACGGGTAAGGAAACATAACCCCTCAATGAGTCGCCGCCGAAGGCGGTCGATTCGATTGATTTGGTATGTGCGATGGGTATGAATATTAGAGGTTGATATGAATCGGATAACCGAAGAAGAAGTCATCAATATTCTGGGCGCTGAACGTGCAGCGGCAGTAATGAATCACCACACTAACTGTAGAGAAGAGGTTGCTGTTAAGGCATGTTTCAACCAGCTTCGAGGGCAAGCAATAAAAAAAGTTTACGACCTGCTTAGGTTAGATGGATTTAGCATAGCTGAAGATGACTTTGCCGAAGATTGCATTATCGGTTTAACGAAGGGGGTCAGGAGCTTAACACTGAGTTTCTACGAACTATTTGACGAATTTTTTGAGCCAGTCAATACCCACAGATGGGAAATAGTACCAGAGGAAATCAGCAAGCGAGTTAGTAAAATTAATGCAATGTTTGACGAACTCAGTAGTCATCCAGATGACGAAGGTTTTTAGCACATAACACCAGTTTATACGAAACGGTTTCTGATAACGAACGAAACGACAGTCCAGATAAAAGAAAACCACTGCCCGAAGACAGTGGTTTCCAAACCATTTCGTCGATGTGCAATTTCTCGACGAAATTAATATAGCACTGTTATCCCGATAAATCACTGGCAGGTAAATGAGGTCGTGGTTTCTTCGTCGTCAGCATGGATTTACGGGTGTTCCATGCATCGATCAGCACAGGCTGGATATGAGCTGGCAGCTCAGTGATATGCTCTTGTATAGACTTCATATCCTGTTTGGTTGTTGCTGCACCAAGATGTTTGATAATGTTTTCCATTGCTGATTTTGTTTCATCGTCGATCACTGGTTCCTCTGGGACTTCTTCATAATCAGCATCATCCAAGACGACGTTTTTTTCCTTTTCTACCTCTTTGATGTCCCTGACATTACGCTCATCAGCCAGCTGCAGTCTGGCAATGCCCTTGAGTACATCAGGGAATACATCCCGCAGGGCAAAGCTTCTGGCTCTCATCTGCGCCATACGTTTCGGTTGAGTCTGCCATACGCTGAACTTCTTCTGGCTGGGATACAGTCCTGCACTCTTTGCGTCTTCAAATGAAAACGTGGTTTCTCTGGGGCTGCTGTGATCAATCCGTTTCACACGACAATGAGCGGTTTTGGTTTCATCATCAAACCATTCGTTGATGTCTTCACACCAGCCGGAGCCAACCACCAGAGCCAGCATAGCGTCACCCCAGATTGCAGGACGTTGACCGATGACACTGATATTCTGCAGGGATTGCATGGGACCCAGACCCACTTCAGCACCCAGTTCAAGAGCGACTAAGATATTATCTGGTTTGCCTCGGTATTCATCTGGAATCATTGAGGACTTGGACAGCCGATCCGCAATCATAAGTGCTTCATCGACAGTTTTTGGATTCAGAAATCCGGAAGGTTTTTCCTGGACGGGTTGGATAGCAGGAGATTTGACAAGGGATTCAGACATAGTTATTACACCAATGACCGAATCCCAATTTGATTATATGATGTTATTCTGCTGACGAAAACCCGCAATCACCTGACCCACAATATCCACCTGGGTCAGATCGTGAACCGGATACATCCTGTTACCAGGTAACACCCAGATTTTGTTGGCTACGGTCTCCAGCCTGCAAACCATCAATCCATCGTTGTCTTTCAGTCTCACCAGACACAGTGGAGAACCGGTGGTACAGTACGGCGATCTTCCTCTCGATTCTCTTTGGATCGGTTGGACATCAGGATCGACATACAACCAGCTGCCAGCCTGCCAGCCGCAATCCTTGATTTCATCCGATAACACCTGCCACACAAATATTCGGTGATGGCTGGTCAGCATCTGAGGGCAGTTGAACCAGCTGTTGACCTGCTTTTCATCCAGCTTGCGGTGACTAATCCACTGACCTACTCCGATTCTGGTCAGCCAGGGCACTGTTGGTTCAGGACAGTTGGATTGATCGACACCGAACAACACCCAGAGCAGGGAATAGTCGGTAATCTGGCAGATTCTGCGAACAAACCAGAGGGATTCTTTCCTGACATCCTCATTGCTCAGATGATTCTGCAGTGTCGTGTAACCGATGTTCATTTCTCTGGCGAGTTCTCGGTAGCTGATTTTGTCCTGTTTCAGTCTGACCCGTAAACGACTACGCCAATCTACGGCTAATACGTCCATAACGATATCGCCTTGCTGCACACACACACAAGCCGATAATATATGTGAAACTTACTGATTCTGCTTAGAAATCCTTCTGCAGCCAGCTGAAATCCTCATCTGAATCACTGCTGTCTGCTGCCTGCTGCTCATCCTTCCTTTTTCCTGAAAGAATGCCCAGAAAGGCTTTCTTGCGGGTTGTCCTGATTTCGATAGTCGATAATGAAAGCAGTGATTCCATTATCATTTCTCTGGGATAGGTTTTCAGGATCAGGTCTTGTTCAATGAGATTGATTTCAGGTAATTGCATCTGGATCGCAGCACGAACAAAGTTTTCTGCCTCCAGATTCACTTCCTGATTATTCACTGGGATATGATCGCCAGTAATGTCTTCTTCTTTGATTTCTTCAAATTTGGGATTGTGGCGGATAGAAAAATTAATTAATCCTGCCTTTCTTCCGAGTCTTTTGACCGTATAGTCAAATGCAATATCAGTCTTACTTAACAACTCAGTTTGGCAGTATTCGAGTACGTATCTCCTAAAATCAGAAAATCGTTGATAGTTAATATCTTCAACACCAAGATAATATCTCAAATCCTCTAGTGATATTTGTCTGAAGGCAGTATGCGTTCCATTTCTCACTGCTTTCAATGAGAGAAATTGTCTAAGCAATTCATAGAGTCTTATCGAATATGGTGATTTTAGAGTAACAACTTGTTTCAGAAGATAGGTAGTAAATTCACTTTTCAGGGACAGCAGATAGGGTTTTAATTTCTGTGAAAAGCCGAACTCAACAATTCCCTTTGAGGGGATATATTCGGCATCAGCAAACCAAGAAGCAGATAAGTTTCCGTCTGGTTCTTCTGGCCTTTTTATACGGATGTTGTACTGAGTCAGCCGATCACAGATAAGGTCAATCTCCCGATCTCCGGATTTTCCTTTCCTAGTGAGGTTATCCATCGAGATACCAGTAATTTCCGACAACTCGCCCAGCGTCAGTGAATAGTGCTGGAGCATTGTATCATCCGGAGAAATCTGACTAATCACAGCCAAGGTTATTTTCTGGTCTCTGGTATTCAGTTTTACATTCTGCTCAAGCAATTTTATTTCGATCAGCCGATTAGCTTTGGATACTCTCAATCGGTCTATGTCAGTGCAAACATTTGGCATCGTCTTTCCGTAACATTATGTAACCAAACCTGCATAAAACAAAGGGGGAAGGGTTACTTTTAAAAGGTGGAAACTCAATATAATTTTTCCACCTTTTACTGTAAAGTCCCCCACATTAAACTGTAAAGTCCTCCACATTAAACTGTAAAGTCCTCCACATTAAACTGTAAAGTCCTCCACATTACTTCTCTACAGGCCACAAGGGATAAGGTCTCCAG
>WLWF01000200.1_pt1 | contig 58801 bp, 79 predicted proteins | sample 6718331 | NCBI WGS metagenome assembly WLWF01 (sample SAMN12718692, study PRJNA515312) | sponge metagenome | isolation source: marine sponge | host: Mycale hentscheli | place: New Zealand: South Island, Marlborough, Capsize Point | collected 2003-05-01 | reverse complement strand
TTCCAGCAGCTACTATGTAACCTGCTACCATTTTATTAGGTGTAACTATCTTCATTATAGAAGTTTCTATCTTGTTATAATCTTTATAGCTTGTAATTACTTTATCAACTATAAATAACTTAGGTTTTCCTATAAATCTAATACAATCTCTAGACAGTCTCTTTCTCATAACTTCACCAGCGTATGCTTCTCTACTTCTAGAATCTGCCAGTGCTAGGTCCATTATATCTTTCTCTTCTTTACAGATAAAAAATGCAGCTACCTTATCTCCCTTGCTCCATACTTCTTGTGCTGAGATACAGGTGGGCAGTATTGTAAAACAGGCAATAAGAAATAGTTTAGCAAGCATTTGACTATGAACTTTCTCTAGGATTAGAAGGCCACTCGTCAAACTCTGAACATTCTTTACCTGCATCTGCCATTGCCTGTGTAAACACTGTCATTGCTTCAAGACCTGCAACATCTGACTTTGCATCTATGGCAGTCTCAAGAGCAGTAGCTTTTGCTCTCAGGTCTGTACGCCACTGGGCAAGGTCTTCTGGCTTGGCAGTACCATTGTCTTGTTCTCTGATCACAATCCAATCAGTCTGTGCCAAGGTACTTTGAAGAACAGAAGATACATGGTTCTTCATTGTAATCTTAATAGCATCAATATCTCTAGCAGTTTGTGATCTGGTCACAACAACTCTGTTCTCTTCAACAACAGGAGAAGACTCAGAAGAAGTATAGAACATATTTTCTATAGCATTACCTTCATATACATAAGGTACAATACCCAGTGCTTTCCTCTCTTCATCTGTCCATGCTCTGGTAAAGATTGAGACAGGATATTGGATATCATTAATTGTCATTGGTTTAGGAGTGTTGATAATCTCTACCAACTGACTGCCCATAATTCTTGCCCACATAGTCTACTTTCCTTTCTTACATACAAACGTCTTGATAACGAATGTTTTGTGACCGTCTATAGTTGTTAAGTTCATGTGCTTTTTTCTTTCTACTAAATAACCTTTTAAACATAAGTTACCTTCCATACACAGGAGGTAGTGTACCGTTTCCTCCTATGTCTGCCATTGCTAGGTATATGTATGTTCTTCCAGTAGCGTTAATTGCTCCACTATTTGTTCTAAGTTTAATACCATCTGATAAGAAATCAAAAGCAGGATTGTCACTAAAGTTTGTACTGTGTGCTTCTTCAACGGTGTTATCATTAGCTTCTAATGTACCACCATTTAAACCACCAGCAGTAGTAGTACCATTAAATGTATATCTTGCAGAGTCAGCAACAAACCAATCATGTGAAGCATCGGGAAAGCTGCTGCATTTGACCATCCACCAAGCAGGTTTAAAACCTAACGACAAATAAGTACCATCGTCATCAGAATTACCAGTGTAGCTTCCTACCTTACACACACCAGCAACTGAGCGGAACGCTAGGAATGACTTAGGTCTTGTATTGCCATTAGTATTGTTACCTGTGCCGACTGAGAACACTGAAGCAGTAGGTGCTGTGTCATTCCAAAATGTTGCATCGTCAGTAGCAGCATCTGTACTATTTAGGAGCAAATAATCAGTTGCAGCATCACTAGCTACACCAGCATGATATACAGCAATAGAGTTGGCGAATCCCTTGTCCCAGACAATCACCATCTCAGCAGCACCACCTAAACCATGACCTACAGTCCCTGCCGCTGTTTGACCAGTATATGTCCCAACAGAAAAATTTCCTGCATCAGCAGCAATTATAGTACTTGGAATAGAACCATCATTATTTACTGTGCCAGTAGTTGCACTATCTCCTATAAGCCACTGCCATAGAACATATGCTTCATTGGCAGTGTTTACCTGTACATCACTACCAACTTGAACACCTCTTTGTAAAAACCGTTGTACAGTGTTAGGTTCAGTTGCTTCAGCAGCAAGTTCATTAGAGTGTAGAACTTCTCCAACACCTCTTACTCTATCTACTAAGATATGAGAGTCAGTAGCATCTCTGTTCTTGATCCATGAAAATGCTGTAAGCTTAGACGCAGTATCATCTAGGTTGTCTTGGTTAATAGCTTTAAAGTCTGTAGGAGGTGCCAGAGTAAAGTTACCACCTGCTGTACTAGTGTGGTCTGTTACAGAGTTACCGTTCCAAGAACCAACATATTGACCATAGTTTATAAAGCTAGTGCCTAGATTATTAGAAATAAATATACTGTATTCGTCAAATTCTAAATCAAATCCTCCTGTATTAGCAGCAGGACTTACACTTGTTTCATTGTTCCATGTAGTTGCACTGATGGTAGGATTACCTATCCATAGCTTTTTATTATCCATATCCAAGGCTATACCGTAAGGCACAAGGTCTGTGTACCCTCCTGCATTGTTATTTATAATGCCTCCAGAAGTGAAAGAGGTTACACCGCTGCCAGTACCTATTGATATGTCAAAAACTTTATTTCCATAAGTGCTACCCACAATATATGCTCTGATAGAACCTTTTAAATTATCTGCATAACCAGTACTAGCATCTTTAGCAGCAGCTACAAAACTACCATCTCTTATATATTTAGTAGGTATAATACCATAGAATACGGTAGTAGTTCCAGCATCAAGTATGCTATCAAACTCTACCCACCACTTACCACTCTTTTTAGAAAATGCTGTGGAATACGTTGATTTATTTTGTTGACTAGCTACAGATGCTCCAACTACAGCAAGATTACCTTGTGTATAAGTTGTATTGCTATACCCATAAGTAGGATCAAGGGTGGCAAAGTTTTTAGTAGGTGTGTCTATAAATTGATCTGCTGATGACCAAGTTCCAATCTCTGTTAGATTGTTAGAGTTTCCTGTTGAGTCACCAGCACCATTACCTGTTCCAAAGTTTCCACCATATGCTAGATAGAAACCTTGATCACCCAGAGTTAAACCAGAAATATCTTTAGGCACCCACTTGTTAGTACTAGTATCTAGTTGTCCAAACGAGTCAGCACTTAGGAATTGATCATCTAGGAAAATTGTTTCTGCAAGGTAACCATCCCATTGATTTGCAGTAACACCATTATAACTACCCACAAATTGAGTAGCACCAGAATCCATATAACCTAGTTCACCATCTTGTGTTAAACTTGCTCTATTATCTGTTGCAAAGGACGTTACCTCTACACCATCAATGTACATTATTGCTCTGTCGGCAGCAGTTCCAAGACTTGTGTCAACTTTAAGAACAAGATTTCTCCATAAACCCCCACCTTTTAAATCAGCACTAGTTTGTAAAATAGAAGTAGCCCCATATATAAAAGCTATCTGACCACTAGCATCCATTTGTAAACTGAAACGATTGGTTGCAGTTGTGCCAGTGTCAAAGAATACATTATCAGTATCAATAACTCCTGTTTTGTACCAAGTTGACCATGTTCCCTTCTTACCTCCAGTAGAAGAAGGAGTGCCGATAGTTCTACTCAATGCTCTTGCTTCATCATGCTGAAACATTGCAGAGTTAGCTACATTAAAGGCATCTGTAAACGGTACAAAGTCTCCTACTCTTTGACCAGTTCCATTACCTTGATATAGAGTAGGTGCAAAGTAATCTATTCCTTGATAGTCTGGTGATGTAAGGTTTGCGGAATTAGGAGCTAAAAATCCAGATGGTACAGCATACTTAAAGTTGCCATAACCATTTCCATCAGCATTACCGCCAGCAGTTATGTTGCCAGACATAGTAGGGTTGTCACCAAAATTCATTATACCTATGTCAGATGATCTAGCTGCACCCATAGTAAAAATATAATCTTGTACTGTCAGTTGATCATCCGGATTACTTTCATCTAAAGTTGTTCCAGATGTGCCAGCACCATTACGCCATGTGCCGTCAACTCCAATCCACACTTTTCCTGTGGATGGTTCAAAGGCCATTTGTTGTATTCCACCAACTGGTGCTGTGGTAAATCCAGCAACAGAAGTAGCACCGTTATCGTACATTGTACCTCTGTAGAAAAATGCTGATTCTCCTCCAGCACCATAGAAACCATTCCCAGTACCGTTATTAAACTGCGGAACAGCTATTCCATTTCCTAATCGTCCACCACTTGCTCCACCAACAGACCCTCCCTCAATATAAAATTCCCAGTATATTTTAGGATCATCTGATTGTATCAAAGTTGGACTTATTAGTCCTTTTGCTGCTTGGTTAGCACCGCTGTAGACCATACGGTTGCTGCCTAAACCCATTGTATAATTAGCGGCTGCATCCCCACTAGGACTACCAATGTTTGAAATTTTAGGATACACCAAGCTAGGTGTATTAGTTGACTGATTTGTACTGCTCATACTGGTAGGTGTGAAATCATTATTGTTAGAGCTAATATCATTCCCCAGATCAGAGCTATCTGCAAAGTCAAGACAGAAACTATTTCCTCCTGCTGTGGAGGCAAGAGCAGCTACGTCACTATCTTTCTTGGGAGCAAACTGTGAACCGTTAGTACCATATGTAAAACTATCTAGGAAATCTGTAACACCTACATCACCATTTTGAATAGACTGTCCAACCAGCATCGTTGTTTGTGCTTGATAACCATTTAAAAATGTGCTGCCGCTGGTTCCAACATTATGCAATGCAGCATTGCCCCATGATGAAAGCGCGGCGCTAAATCCTTGATCGATAACAGTGGCAGCAATAGTCACAGCAATGCCATTGACATAAAGATTTACTTGCGCTGGTCCTTGAGTCTCACCTTGATCAATGCTTAATAAAATATGATACCAACCGATATCTCGAAAAACTCTTGTGGTTGAATATATTATTGTTTTGATAGTTGAAGTTTCGATTTGAATGTCGATTGTGTCGTCTGTCTGGAAATGGATGCGGTTGCTTCGAGTTGCACCACCCGTACCGCCAGTTGCTGAAAATATATCTTGGATAGTACCAAACGAATTTCTTTGTACCCATGTTGAAATGACAACTTTTGTTTGTGCTGATCCACTGCTAAATGTCTTGGCAAGTGTATCTGCTGACCCATCTAACCAAACAGAATTACCAATTGCAGTTGGATCAAAAGGTGCTGGACCTGTACTTTGTCCACCTGCACCTAGAAGAAGATTATTACTAAATACACTCATTATGAATATGCCTTTGTTACCAGAGCTTGAACATCTGTGGATGTTTGTACTATATAATCTAGCCTGTCTACTGCTGCTGCATCTGTGGAAAGAACTGGTGCAGTACCACCAGCAAAGTCCCAAGAAGAACCATAGGCCAGTGTCCTACTACCCGTACCATCTTGTACAATAAAGATACTACCTACCTGTCCCGGTACACAGTTAGTTGGATTATCTAATGTTCTATTGTCTGCAAGAGTAAGTGCAAAGTTTTGTCCTGTATTAAAATCAACTGCAATATTTGCTGCATCTGTAAGACTTACAATATCTGCCACAGCAGCTTTAGTTATATGAAGCTGTTTAAGAGGTGCAGCAATTCCAATACCAACCTCACCAGTAAATTCGGCAGTCTCAGAACCACTTGGTCCAGACAGTACAAGATTGGTATTACTATTACCTGCTGCTAATTTTAGGGTAGCTGTTGTAGTATCATTTTGTGCAAAGATTTGGGCAAGAGTATCATCTCCGGGTGCACCAAAACGTATAGTTGATTTGCCAGTATTGCCAGCAGTCATGTGAATGCCAGTATCATCACCAGTTGCATTTGAATTGGTAATAATAATATTTTCAGTTTGACCAGAACCTGTGCGAGAACCACCGGGATTAACTGTAAGAATACCTGTCATTGTACCACCAGCAAGAGGTAAATGGTTTGCAATGCTTGTTGCCATTGTTGCCGATAGATTTGTAATAACTGTATTAACACTTGTAATAGCAGCAGTTCTATTATTGATACTTGTAGCAAACGTAGAAGATAAGTTAGCAACTACTGTGTTAATACTAGTTACTGCCGCACTATTAACACTCGTTAATGCTGATACATCTGCTACTACCGTGTTAATACTTGTTATAGCATCAAGGTTTGTTTTTGTTAGTACTGATACTGCAGCTACTACTGTATTAATACTGGTTACTGCTGCAGTATTAACACTTGTTAAAGCTGATACAGCAGCAATATTTGTATTACTATTTCCAATGCTAGTAGCTAAAGCTGCAGATACAGTAGCAAGTTCTGCGCTAGTAGCATAGTTACCACCATCACCTATAATAGAATTAATACTTGTAATAGCTGCTGTGTTAACAGATGTAAGAGCAGATACATTTGCAACAACAGTATTAATACTTGTTATAGCGTCAAGGTTTGTCTTTGTTAGTACTGATACTGCAGCAACATCATTGATTGTTGCAGCGTTAACGCCAGAGATAAGAAGACTACCTGTTACTGCAAGAGCAGTGCTAACTGAAACTGTACCAAAGTTTTGGTCTGCAGAAACAAGAATTGTACCACTTACAGGTATAGAACTTGATACTCCACCATCAACTGTAATTTTAATTCCAGTACCTGCTTCAATTCTTTTTACAGTACCACCTTCAGCAGAAGGAACATTTGTCAAACCTGAACCATCACCTACAAAAAACCCGGCACTTACAATGCTATTAAATGTAGCAACAGAAGCAGATACTTTAGCAACATTAATTGTTGTGTCTTCTAAACTTACAGCAATAGTTGGATTGCCCTCAGTACCATCTGCATTACCTATTGTTATTCCTGAACCTGCAGTAAGTGTTCTACCGTATACACTACCACCACTTACTGCAACAAGACCTGTTGCACCAGTAAGATCAGCTACATTGTTTAGTGTAGATGCATTAGCAGTAAGAGTTACACCATTAAGCTGAAATGTTCCATCAATGTTAACACTAGAATTACTAAGCTGTAGTCCTGAGTTTGTACCTGATCCATCTTGAACAGTTTGTACTGTTCCAGTAAGTCCAGAATTACTACTTCCTACTTGGAGAAGTTGCTTATAACTATTTGCAATTTTTGAACCAGTAAGTGTTGCCATTATATCATATTCCAATCAGTGTCATAATTTTCCCAAGTATTAGTAGCATCATTCCATATTATATTACGATCATTATTCAATGGTGGACGAGGATTACGAATACTCTCATCATCTCGTACATTAGCAGTTCTATTCTGTGGATGGTTCTTTAGATCATATGCTCCTTCATAATCTGTAGGGCATACAAGCATACCATAACTATTCATCTTCAATACCCTATGAGGATACTTAAAGCCACAAGTGTCACATATTGCTAATGCTTTCTTGTTGCTTGCCATAATTATACTTTATTTAAACGTGGTAGAAAATAGGCACTTGCTCTTTCTCTGTCTTCATCCATTGCCCTTGAAAGTCTTTCTTCGTATTCCATCTTTAAAAATTGAATACGTGAACCATCTACTCCGGGTCGTTTCATTGACATAAAATATGATAGACCTGCTGTAAGACAGGGGAGAAAACGTCTCGATACATCAGCAATTTGTACAGCAGATTTATTAACATCTTGTATATACTTTATCTGTTCTAGTTTAAGAGTATCTGTTGTATTTTCTGGTACAGGCCAGAGGTAAAGAGTAGGGTTAGCGCGATCACGGCGAATAGCATACTGTGTAGGTCTTCCCTTTTGACTCTTGCGAGGTATCTTGAGATACTCTTCCATACTAATTCTTTCAAGTTGTAAATCAGTATTATCTCTATTTAATACTGCCTCTGTAATATCTACTGTACTAGAGGTAAGAGCATAAGCTGTAACGCTAGTAGAAACTGAAACTACTGTAGTACCTGCAGTCCATAAAAGAATGCCTCTGTTCTGCCAATCTTGTAAAAGAAGATTAATTGAACGACGAGCAGACTTAGGTTCATGTCCTAGTGTCTGCTCACCACCAATCATTTCCATTGCTTCTTGAATAACTTCATCAATATCCATTGAGAAGTTATATGTGCCACTGGTACTCATTCGAGTTATCCCTAGTCGTTATACTCTACAATCTTATCCGGTTCATAATCTACAACAACATCCTGTTCTGCACCTTTAACCTGTGGACCTTTACGTGCAGCACCAAAACCCTGACCTGTAGGTTTACCAGTCATTTTTAAAACATCTTCTTGTGTACGAGGATTTTTAATCCAATTATACGTATATTCTTTTACTGCCATTTTTAACTCTCCTCTTAACCTTACGTTTAGTTTTTCTTTTTTTACTAGGTACTTTAGTAATTTGTTGTGGTATACTTGACCTACCTATAGCCATTATTTTTTACCTTTTACTTTATACATAGCTTTTGACATTTTGTCACCCGCTTTATTTTTAGCAGAATTAGACAAGTCTTTAAAGTGCATTACCTTCTTTGATGTTTTAGTATGCGTCTTGCCACTATGTATTGACCCATCTGGCATTTTATGAACTTGACCATAATAGGGTGTACCATCTTTAGTAAAATGTGTCATACCTTTAGCCATCTAACACTTCCATCTTTTGCGTGCTTGCCGTAGTCTTGAGTTAGGATTTTTAGCTGCCTTTGGAAACTTCTTCATTTGTCCCGCTGATCTAGCACAGTAACTCTTACGTCTAGCTGCTCTCTTTCCAGTAGGTTTAGATTCAGTTACAGCAGTCTTTAGTTTACTGCCGGGATTCTCTCTACGATATTTAGCTACTCCTTCAGCAGTCATACCTGCACCAGACTTAGTAGGACGTTTCTGCCCACCGCCAATAGTATGACCCTTCATTCCCTTACCAGTAGACTTACGTTTCTTTTTTACAGCCATTACTTTTTCCTGCGTGTTCTAGTACCAGTTTTTAAAGTACGAACCATAGTAGGTTTACCACCTACACCTTGTTTAACTGATCGCTTACGTTTTACTGCAGACGCTTTCTGTCCTGCTGTCATACTCTTTGCTTTTGCAAGCGGCACACATTTAGGATACTTACGCTTTGTACTTTTGGTTGACTTTCTTCCACAGGGTTGGTACTTACCATTCTTCTTTGGTGCACCAATGTCAACCCACTTCTCGTCTACCCATTTACGTAAACCACCACCTGCTTTCTTCTTTACAACTTTTTTCTTTTTCTTACCACCTGGCTTTACCTTGCCACTACAAACAGCAGATGCATACATATTTGCATAAGCTGATGGATATACATCAAACTTACGTTTTGCTGCAGCTTTACCCTTTGGACATAGTTTAGCCACGATTTCTTTTTCCCTTGTTCTTTTTTGACTGACTTAGTGCAATAGCTACCGCTTGCTTTTGAGGATACTTTTCCTTTTTCAGCTTACGAATGTTTGCACTGACTGTCTTTTGGCTTGAACCTTTTTTAAGAGGCATTACATATACAGTCTATTCTGACAACCGCCCTTGCTCTTTTTACCTTTACTCTTAGATGACTTGGATGTTTTACCCATAGCCATTTCCTGTTGTTGAGTGATAGCACCACCCTGTTTGTATTTCATAACTTTACCACCACCCATCATTTTCTTTTTACCATACATTGTAGTTTTCCTTTCTTGCTTTAATTAAAAGCCTCTTAGTGATGCACCTGTGCCACGACCAGAAAATCCTTTTTTAGACGCAGGTTTTTTCTTAACTACTTTTTTAGTCTTAGTTAATTTTTTTATCTGTCCACCTTTTTTAGCTGCTTCCATATCTTCTGAATCATAACCTTTTTGAGTCATATATCCTGATTGAAAACGAGGATCACTAGGATCAAGTTTCTTTGCCCATTCATACTGTTTGTACTTACCACCTTCATCTTTAAATTTAGAAGATTTTTTACCTGAAGTAACTCCCGATGCTGCGTTAAGTTCTTCTGCTCTATTATTATTAGGTTTAGGTTTACGTTTAGATTCTACATAACCTGTAGCAGGTGTTTGTCCTGAACCAACTGGATCGTTTTTCTTCTTTGAAGGTTTTTTTGTGTCTAGTCCTGCTAGAGCAATTTGTGGTTTCACCGTCTGTTTTGCTGCTAATGAACGTAAACCAGAAGCATTAGCTGGAGTTGCGGCAGGGCGACCACTTGTACCACGTGGAGAAACTTTACCACTTCCTACAGTTTTCATATTAGGTTTAGGACGTGGACGAGGAGCAACTGATTTATTAGTACTAGTAGACAAATTTCTACCTGAAGCATTAGCTGGAGTTTTAGTAGGGCGACCACTTGTACCACGTGCAGGAACAGGTCTTGTTTTTGAAGGAAGATTACGTTTACCTTCTGGTTTTTTAACTTTTGTAAGTTGTTCTTTAATAGCTTTTCTTGATGGTTGTGTTTTTGATCTTGTTAAAGGTTGTAATGCTTTTTCTAGCATAGGTTTGCTTAAACTTTTTGCTAACATTAAAATAGGTTTACCAAATGCACCGCCCACAGCTGATGCAGCTAAACTAGCCATATCAGTTTTTTGACGTTTAGTAGGTACATTTGCTTGACCTTTAACTTTTACTTTTTTCCCATCAGATATTTGACTATAAGGTCTAGCAGGTTTTCCTAATGGAGCAGTAGATTTTCTTCCCATAATATTCTCCTAGTTAGTATTAGGTACTAAATTATTGTCTGCACCTGCAGGACTTGCAGGAGTTTGCATATCGTCTCGTCTTGTTCTACGTGCCTGATTACGCTGAAGTTCAAGAACTTGTGCGTACCGTTGTTCATAAAGTTGTGCACCGGGAAAGTCTTTCTGAAACAACATTGCTTCTACCATTGAGGCATTAAACAATAGGTCATAAGAGTAATCAGAAAAATAATTTGTTGGTGTAGCAGAAGTAAGAGTAGTAGGTCTGCTCACATGAACTACCTGTCCACTGTACGTAGAAGCAGGTGTAGGTGCAATTAAAACTGTACTGTTGTTACGTGGTGCATAGTAACGTGGTTCTGCTGTAGAAGCAGATACAGGCCAGTAGTCATTAATATATTCATCAGTTCTTTGAAGAAGATTAATTTTTGTAGAGTCACTTACAATATTAATATTCTTTACAATACGTGTTCCTGTTGGTAGTGTAACAATATTATTACCTAGACTTACAGCAACAGAAGTATATGTTACCAAACCATAGTCATCTAGGTCTTTGGTAAGTCTTTCTTCTGCACGATTGACCATGTTAGGTACATAGTCTAAAAACTCTGTACCATCATTCTCACATGCATTAATAATATCGTTTACAAGATACGTATAATTAGCCATAGAATACTGCTACCGTAGAAGCGGAAGTAGGAGCAGAAACTTTTATTGGACCATTCATACGAATGCCAAATTCAGGAACATACACTTCATTTACATCATTGTTTGTTGTATTTACAAACTTAATATTGTTGCCCTTGAGTGTTCCGTGTTCATCTGTAGATGTACCTGTAATTAAAAAAGTACCTACACCTGAAGCATTAAGAGAGCGAACACGTGTATCAGCAACTGTGACGCTTGAAGCAACATCAACAACTGCACCACTGCCTGTTATAAAACCCTGTCGAATGTTGGTTGGCATTTTACTTTCCTTTTAGCTATGTAATAAAACTAGGTTTATTATACTTCATAAAACCTAAATACAAAAGAAAGAAGGGTAGGGAAAAATAATTTAGTTTTATTATTCCCTACCCTTTACTTTATTTAGTTTATTACGGAACTATTAGGAAGAACCTGAAGCACCGTAAAAACCACGCCAATCGGACCAGCCAAAGCTGTAACGCTCACGTGCCTTGAAACGAAGATTACCTGTATCAAAATCAGGTTCCATCTTGGTTTGTAGTGGTGCGCGAACAAACATCTTTGTACCGTTTGGTGCGTCTGTCTTTAAGAACCAAGCATTCGTATCAGTGAAACGATGGTTTACAAAGAAACCACCGGGAACTAGACCCTGATTACGAATAGCATTGATATCATTAACATTAGTAACACCATCTGTACCCTGTGTTGTAACAGTAGTAGATAGTGCACTATTTAGAATTTGATCTGCAGTAAATGCAAGATCAGGTGGAATGTGAAGAGACTCTGCACGAATACCGATTAGAATACCACGATCATCCTTTGCTTTGGAGATAGTGATAAGAGCAGATTCGAGAGACGCTTCTGAAAGATCAGTAGCATCAAGATCATTGTCCTGAGTACCACCATCAATAACTGGATGGCTGTCACTGAATAGTGGTTGACCATCACCACCAAGATAGGAACCACTAAAGCCGTTATTAAAAACGTCTGCAGCTTTTACCTGCTTGGTATTTGCCATTGCACGGGCAAGGCCACGTGCACGTAGTTTAGCAAATGTGTCATAGAGGTTATCTTCCATAGCCTCTTCTGTAACTGAGAAGGCAAGACTGATCGTATCATGTGTATAACGAGCAGTGTAGCTTTCTTGTGCGTCATCATACTGGACAGCAGCACCTTCGCTTTTAACAGGTGCAGTACCAAATCCAGTAAATAGAACTTCTTCTTCAAATGCACGATCTGAATTTTCAACATCAAATAGAGGTGCATGTTCATTATCAACATCCCCATACTCAAGGCCGAAAACGGCATTTAGACCGGGAAGAAGTTCTTTAGCAATACTAGCGCGATTAATAGCCATTATTAATTACTCCTTTCCCTCGCTTAGTTTACTGAAGCATCAGCAGAGATATATGCATCCACATGCTTCACGATACGAACTTCCAACTTAGGGAAGGCACGCTCTGTAGCAACAGCAATATCATTACCGGGTGTTTCAAGAACTGCAATAGCACGAAGCATTGCATTTCCAGTTGTACGTGTACCAGCTTCAAGACCAAAACCAGACTTGCCAGTAAAGGTAGAACCTGCACCTAGTGTAACATTAAAGTTTTGTGAATTAATATCTCCAGCAGAAACTGTAGCATCTGCTTGAACAATGAATGTTGCTTGTGGATTATCAACAACAGCAGCATATGCTTCTGTTACTGAAGTATTAGCGGGCCAGTAAGTTGACCAATTTGGTTCACCATTAGCAACATAACGACAACCCATGAAAACACCCATAGCTTTCTGAGTTGTAGTAGTTAGAACTTCAATATTCCCGGCATTATTAACGACGATATCACCAGTAAAAATGTTAGTGTTATATGCACTCGCAATTGGATAGTCATTTGTGGCTTTGCTGTTAGGTGCGCCGCCACGAATGCGGGAAGGAGTAAGTCCATTTAGTGTTTTAGTAGTAGTCATAACACTATGTTCCTTTCCTTGTTAAATACATTGACAAACAGGAAAACAAACTAATCTTGAAAAGATGCTCGCCGTCCTGTTGTAACCTTTGATCGACTAGAGTTAGAGATAGGCATACGAGAATCAGAGTTATTCATTAGCTGCATGTTTACAGCTTGTACTGCCTCTCTACTCTTGTTTTCATAATATTCTTGACGAGATTCAGCTAGGTCAGTAGGCATTTTGCCTAAAGCCAAGTCTCCACGACAGACCGCTCCTGCATATCGTCCTTCTTCCCTCACGACAGAAGATATAAGCATTTCGGGAACTTCTTCCTGATTAACTAATTCCCAACCTTCGGCTAAACGCTTGCCTATGTTTTGAATGTCGTCTTGTCCCTTTAAGGTAATTCTTAACCATCGAAGAGACATTCCTTCACCATTAAAACGGTTGCGAACTGTATCAGGAATATCTAACCAATTTGGTTCTTCAAAAACTCTTGGAGTTTTATTTTCCCTCATACTTGATTCACGTGATGTTGTATTTCGTGCCATTGTATTTCCTTCCTTATCCACGCTTAACTATAAACACTGGTGTATTCGCCATCGGCTTGTTCAACCTTCAGCTTTTCAGCAGCATACTTTTCAAGTGGTATACCCCATTTATTTGCCAACCTTACATCCTCTTGAGTAAGTTTGACTTTATTATTACTCTGAGAAGTTTTTGGTGTACGTGATGCACCCGCTACCACTTGAGCAGAACTTGTAGCCGTGTCCTGCAAACGAGGTGTTTCAGGTTCAGAGTTAATATCCTGAAACTTATGAGGATAACGCTGACGCAAACGATTGTCAACTTCCTCATAAAAATCATCATCTGAAGGATCATAACCCTCACCCTTCAGTTCTTGATCAACAGTAAGAGCAGCAGCAGTCATAATTTGATCTTGACCAAACCATGAATTTTTAGTTGCCCAATCAACTGCCTTTGGATCATACTCTTGAGTCTGCTGTTGCTGTTGTGCAATTTGTGTTGCTTGTTGCCCACTTGACTCTAAAGTATGATTGTATTCTTCCCAAGCTACCTTCTGTTGTTCAACACGATTTTTTTCTGCATAGGCTTTACTCATGCTTTCTTGTGCTGTTAACATTCCGTCAGTATCACCTGACTCAACGGCTTGCTTGTATAACTGTTTAGCTGCTTCAATATTTGATTCTAATTGACTTTCAGTACTATCAATAGAATTTTTTAAACTTGAAGAAAGCTGTGTATCTCTTTCTTGTACTTGATTACGTAATCCTTGAATCTCATTACGTAAATTTTGCAATTCTTCGTCACGTTCTTTACGTTGACGAATTAACTGTTTAATTCTTTTTTCTGCACCCTTGGTTTGAATACCTTCTAGTTCTTCAGGTCTTTCTTCGTTTTGTTCTTCTGCCTGTTTAACTACTGGTGCTAGTTCTGTTGGTTGTTCTTCTTTTACTTCTGGTTGTTCTTCAACTTCAAACTCAACTTTAGAACTTTCATCCTCATTTGAATTTACTTCAACCGTTGACCATTCTTCACTCATTATTTTTCCTTTCTTACCCGTTAGCAGCGAATCTAACGAATTGGTTTTAATTTACCCGCTGTATTAGTATAGTACAATAAGTTATTATAATATACAAATTTAATTTGAAAGATGATATGTAGGATCAAGTAGACTTGGTTTTTCAACTTTCATAATTACTTGATCATCAAAGATAAGAAGTAGTTTCATACCTTTATATATAAACTTCTGTCCTGAATACTTTGCGTAACAAACGTAGTCACCTACATCACACCATGCTCCATTAGGAAACTTGTCTTCGTCATTGTAAGCTAAGTCACCTTTCTTTAAAACTTTAGCAACGGTAGTTAGGTAAGCTACATCATCCTTTACTTTATCAGGTAGAATAATACCACCCTTTGTCTTTTGTTTTACTGCAACTGGTAGAACCAGCAAATGATAACCGGGAAGGCTGGGAAGACTTTTAATGTCTACCTTTGTTTCATTTTCATCTGTTACCCAATCAGCAGCATCAACTGCTTTATCCATACGTACTGCTTGCATTTAGTTGTTATCCTCCTCTTCATAGATACGTTGTTTTACAATGTGCTTGAGGCATTCAGTTGCCCATTCCACACCTTCGATCACACCTACTGCGTGTCGATATTCATCGTAACTTGAAGCGTTTCCATATGCAAGAGAATTTTTTAAGTCTAGTATTTTTTCTTCGTACTTTAAATTTAACTCATCCCAAAAGTTCAAAACCTCTTATCCTTTACGTGTCTGTCCAATAAAGTTAGTAAGCATATCTGCTGCCTTCAGTGCCTTGTCCTTGTCAATACTTGCTTCTGTCTTGGCAAGATCAATAAGAGCATCCAAAGCTGCAATTGCTTTCTTTGCATTTCGATCCATTTCTTTTTCTTCTTTTGCACTGGAAAGATTAGCACCTTCCTTGAACATATTTAACTGTATTTCCATTTCTTTAAGATCAAGTTCACGATTCTTATTAGCAGCAGTAGCAGCTTCTTTTGCCATTTGTGTTTGAACTTTCTGTTGTTCAACACCTAGACGCTGTTGTTCAATCTGAACCATCTGTGCTTCAGGTGTAGCTGCCATTTGCATCTGTGCTGCAGCTTGATTTGCCTGTGCTACTTGTTGTGCGGCAGCAGCAATAACCTGTTCCATAAGTCGTGGGTCTTGTACGTCCACACCTGCCGCTGCAGCTTCTGGTCCATACTGTCCAATCATTTCTTTTGATACACCACTAATTTGTTCCTGATACTTCATTACCATATGTTCCTGAATGTTTGCCTGTAGCACAGGAACAATACGTTGCATCATAGGATTAGCACCGTTCATTGGGTCTTGTATGAACATTGTCTTTACTTGAATATGTGCATCGTGGTTCTGACCAACGAACGCCTGAATAGGCATACCCTTAACTGCAGCTTGAATATCACTGACAGGATCAAGAGGCATTGGTGAAGGTTTTTCAGGCATGATCTTATCCAGATTAGGAATGTTTGCTGCCTGAAGAATTGTCTTATTAAGTTCTTCTACATTGAACATACCGGGAGGTGCTGACTGAGACAACTGTAGTGCAAGCTGTGCCATCATCATACGGTGTGCAGAAGAAGGAATATTAGGATCAGATACAGGAATAATATCAATCCTACCATCAAAGTCATTACGATAGATATTAATTGTACCATTAGGAATATCTACCATAGACTCATCAGGTAGATATTCAAAGTTAATACGACTTAATAATTTAAACTCATCGTGCTGAGACTTATGTAATCGTTTATGAATTGCACTAAAGAATTTGCTACTTGCTTCCAACAGTGCCATTGTTGTACCAACAGGACCGTAGCTTGCTGCATCTGAAATAACCTGTTCGGTTGTGTCGGCAAACTTCTGTGCAGTAGCAGTAACAAAATTAAGCATCTGAAACAAAGTTTGTGAAGGTTCTTTGTATGGTAGATTAATGATCATCTTAGACAGATCATTACCTGTAGCTTCAACTTCTCTAAATTCACCGGGAGCAATAGGATCATTATCACCTACAATACGTAAACCCTTTGCTTTAAAGCCTCCGGGTAGATTTGCAAACTGACCTGCATCAACCAAGCTACGCATTGCTGCAGTTGCAGTCATTGTAAGATTACCAAGGAAGTGAATTAAACCTAAACCATAGAAACCAAAACCGGGAACAAAACGATAATGAGTAAAGAAGATTTTCTTTTCTCTGCGTCGATCATCCTTGTTATAGTTTCTACGAATAGATAAAACCTGTCGGCTTTGTTCTTCAACAGTAACAATGTAAGGAAGAGACAAACCATCATCGTCTTCAAACTTACCGGGAAGATCAAGATAACAGTGTTGCTCAAGCAGAACGTACTGTGGATCGTGACTACCAGAAGGAGACAATCCCATGATTGTATCCATCTTCTGGCTGATAGGAGCAAACTCTGGTGTGCTTGCTTCAGGTAGGTCTACCTCTGCATACATTCCTGCTGCCATGTCACGCTGCATTTCTACTGGTGAGCGATAGATAACATGCGTGTAGCGATCTGCTCTGCGTAGATCGGTAGCATAGTAGGACACATAGAACTGATCAATAGGTACAAACTCTGATACAGGTCTATTCAGACTACTGTCAAAGTAAATCTTTTTAAATGCTGATCCAATAAGTGGCAGGTGAAAGAGCATACGCTCAAACTCGTCAAAGTATTCAGGCATTTGTTCAGTGATCTGGTAGTTCATAAAGTCTCTGACTCTATGACTTTGCTTTTCTTTTTCTTCTGATACTTCACCAATGATCTGAGACTTTACTGGTCCACTCGCAGGAAACAATTCTTGTGTTGCCTTTGACTGAAACTTAACTGCTGACTCAATAAGGATTGGATGAACTGCAGTACATGCTCCTTCAAATGGTTCTGATGCTTCTTCCAGCTTTAGACCTAATAGATCAAAGCCACGTTCAAACATACTTTCCCATTCTGCTCTACTGTCTTTGTCTGCAGTAAAGTTATCATGTACTTGAATAGCAATATCTTCAAGAGCGTCTTCATCCAAATCATCTACTAAGTTTCTAAAAAACTCTTCGTCTTCCTCTTTGATCTGTTCGTCAGACAAGCCTTCATCTAAATTACTTTTAAACTCTACTACAATACCACCATCACTAGGATCATATTCCATACTTGCTTCAGTACCTTCTGTTTCAGTTTCAATCTCTACGACTGAAAGTTCTACTGAAGGAATAGGATCAAACGGATTGCGTTCAGTTGCCATGTTCTATATTGCCTTTGCTGTATAGTTGTAAGGATTACGTTCTACCACAGAACCACCCTTTTTAAAAGGTATTGTTTTTCCTGCATCTGTTTTCGTTGTTAATGATTTGTCTTTTTTAAAGTCTGAAGGTTTGAGTCGTTGTGAACCTTTTGCAAAAACAAGTGGACCTACTTGAATCATTTCTTCTGCAGATTTTAGTGGAGTACCTGTATTTTTATCTACAAAATAACTTGCACGATAAGGATTCATTCCTACTTGTATCCACTCTGATCCATCTTCAGAATCAATATATTTATTACTATCTTCTACTTTACCTGCTAATATTCTTTCTGCTCTTGCTACTACATCTTCATCAGTAACTTTATTATAATCACCATACATTCTAGCAATAGTACTTTTAGCAGTTTTTTCTTTTGCTATATTAGAAGCTGCTTTTGCTGATGAACTAAAATCTACATTTGTTAAATTTGCAGTTTTACCATAACCAATAGACTTACCACCTTGCTTTGTTCCATCATGGAATGAAACTACCCATGTATCAAAATTTTCATATGCTGGAATATCTAATCTAGAAGAAACTCTTTGACCAACTTCTAATTCAGTATTTAAATTAATAATACCTTTACTAAGTGTTTTATCTTTTGTAAGTGATCCAGCTATATCTTCAAAAGAAGGCACTTTAACCATTTTAGTAATAGGTTCTAAAGGTAAAAACTTTTTTGTAATATCTTTTTGTTCTTTACCTGTTATCTCACCTGCTAATCTTTTTTCTACTGCTTCTTTAACTTCAGGCTTTTGTTTTTGTTTTTGACTTACACCATATTGTTTTTTATACTGATCTTTAAACTCATCTAACTTTTTTTCATCTGAAATAATATCTTGTAAATTTTTACTTGTTTTGCTTGCTGCTCTGCCTCCCGGTACATTCTCTGCACCAACAAGAGCAGTTCCTAAAACTCCTGCAAGCATAGCTTTAGGATCACCTTCTGATACTCCTGTTTCTAAATCTTTTCCTGCAGAAGACAAAGCAGCAGGTACATCTCGTAAATCAAATAAACTTAAAAGTCCTTCTACAGGAGCAGCGGCAGGACCAAGAGCAGCACGTGCAGCTTTATCTCCCTTAGAGAAAACACTTGACAACATTTCTTTAAGACCTTCCAAACCTTCTTTTGGTTCTTGAATCTTTATAGAAGGTTTATCACTGCCACCTATAGGAAGGTTTTCAGGTATTTGTCCTTGTGCTACCATTTAATTTATACCTTATGTGTGGTAAACAAAAATATAATCTGCTACTGTCCTTGCTACACAGTCCATACCTAGATCAGCAACAAGGTAGTCTGCTATCTCTTGCTGTGTAGTACCAAACCGTTCACACGTATTTTTAATTTCAATATTGATTACTGGCTTTGTACGTTTGATTGTTTCGCTCGCTCCCTTGAGAAACTGTAATTCAAAACCTTCAACGTCCACCTTAATGTAATCAATCTTTTCAAAGTCAAAAGAGTCAAGTGTCTTTAGGACTGCCTTATACTCTCCCCGTTCTACATCCGTAGTGATTGAAGCAGTACCGCTGTTACCTTCCGCAGCATACTCTAGTGCAATCTCTACGTCATTCTCCGCACCTAATGCATAAGGAAGTATTTTAAACCTGTCACTAGAAAAACCTGACAGATTACGTGTAAGACATTCCCTGTGTATTTCAATTGGTTCAAAGCAATAAACCTTATTGAACATATTACATAAGTCTACTGCCCATGTACCTACGTGACTACCTACATCTAATGCAACATCAAAGTTATCTACAAACTGTAAACTTCTTATTCTGTGTGGCTTTTGATACTCTTCTCCTGAAAAGTGATCATCATTAACAGGAAAATAAAAGTCCTGTCTCTTTTCTAACTCATATGCAATTTTCATTTTTAGATTATAACCTTAAACTCTCCAATATGCAACACGTTTCTGTTTGCGTGGATTAACATCATCTTCCCAGTCAGGGTCTTCAGGATGTTCCAAACGCCAACTGTCCTTGACATAATGTATTGCCATAGTCATTGCGTCCACCTGATCGTCATGTCTGCCATAGGGAAACAGTATCATCTCCTCATACAATTCTCTTGACCATTCCTTTCCCTTTGGCAACCATACTCTTCCTGCTTCCAATAACGGAGAAGCAGTAAATACTCTTGACACTTTGTCTTTGTCAGGCATGTACTCCAAGACAGGAAGACCACTACGTCTCATGTCTTGTATAAGCGACTGTCCACTTGCTTTCTTTTCTACCACACAAATATCAGGACGATGCTTATGATACTCTTGTTGTGCGATCCGTCTTAGATCAGGATATTCAAATCTACCACGTACACTACCAAGTAGCAACAAATTACTTGCTACTCCTTCTATACCATCTTCACTATCCTCATGGAAATGAAACACTCCCCATGTTTGTATAACACTATAGTCTGCTGTTGTCTTGGTACTAAAGGCAGTGTCATAAGTCTGCATGATAAAGTCACAGCTTGGTGGTTCTTCATATTCCCACCAGTTGATCCAGTTCTTCTTGATCAAACTACCCTCATCAGGTGTAGGGTTTTGCATGTACAGGCTTTCCCAATACTTTGATCCATTGGTTGCCTTAATTTCCATCTCATCTATTCGTAGTGTCTCATCGTCCTTCCACTCAGGAAAGTAACTTGTACCTTCAGGAAGACCCAACAGCTTACTGGACTTTTCATCTAACCATGCAGGTATACTCACTACGTCCCAACGCATCTTAGTATCAATATCAAACTCTTCTTGCTGCTTTAATAACCACCCACAAAGATCATCATAGTGATACCTAGTATTAATAATAATAATAGAACCATTAGGCATAATACGTGTACGTAATCCTGAAGGCCACCATTCCTTGATGTATCTTCTACCTGCATCAGAGAATGAATCTTCTTCAGACATAACATCATCCAAGATAGCAATGTGTGCACCTCTTCCTGCAATCTGTGATCTTACACCTGCAGCATAGTAACTACCATTTAGATTTGTCTTCCACTTACCTGCTGCTCGTACATCTGCACGTAGATTAACACCCGGAAACATATTTGTAAATTCTTCTGTATTTACTATGTCACGCACTGATCTACCAAAGTCACTAGACAACTGATCAGAGTGACTGACAGTAAGTATCTCATGGTTAGGATTTTTACCTATGTACCATGCAGGAAATAACTTAGAGCATATTACTGACTTGCTGCTACGCGGTGGAAGAAAGACCATAAGACGTTTGATCTTTCCTTCCACTACCTTTTGTAACTTATCTGACAGAACTTCAATGTGTCTACCCATATGCCAATCAGTAATTAACGTAGGTGCTACCTTACGTACATAAGTAAGAAAGTCATCCTTTGACTGTTGCTGCACCATAACATTCAAAGTATTTTTTATATTCAAAAGAATGTTATAGGTAATCTCCTGTTCAGATAAATCTTCTAAATCACTTACCATTATCTTTTTCTATCATACCTGCTACAGAAATGTTTTTACAACACTTACACAAACCTTCTTCTCCGTCTGTGTGGGGTGAACAACTACAGTCTTTGCAGTTACACTGGTATTTATATTTACAATTAGGATTTTCACACATAAGTCACAACACCTTTCCTTATATCTATATAGAATTAAGTATCCAAGTGTATTGTACCACCCCACCCTGTGGGAAGACAAGAAGAAAAGAGTTACTAATTCTTTTTTTTGAAGAGAGTAGTGTGATATTTTTGCAACACTTATAATTTATTTTACTATTACTCTTGTCATTTGCTGTTGTATCTGATATACTACTCTCTATATAGATTATGTTATAGATTAAAATATAGAAAAAGTATATAGATTATAATAAAGATTTACAATATCAACTAGGTTAAGACTTTATGATATTGATCTTATTATATCTATATAGATATATAGCCGCGTAGCGCACTTCCTAAGTGCTGGCAAGTTTGTTTAACTAGACCCTAGTATTTTTTTATTACTATAGCCACCCTCTTTTGTAAAATAAAACAAAGGGGGTGGTTTTTTTATTTTATAGTTTAAACTACCCCTAGTATTTTTGGTAAATATATGACAGTGGTGATATATATATACAAATGCACGGGGCATTTTTTTTGGGTGGGGGTAGTTAAGAATGATTCTCATTATCTTTCTAGATTGAGAATGATTCTCAATAGCATTCTTATTAATAATAATTCTCATTTGCATTCTTATTGATAATGATTCTCATTTTCAAATGATAATGATTCTCATTTGCATCTAAATAGTATGCCCGCATATTAATTAATAAGCCCACATACCTTATTAAATATGCGCGCTTATATTTATATATGCACGCTTATCAATCCAATCCCTAGCGTTTCCGCCAATTCCACACAATCCCTAGTGTTTAATATACCCCATCTACCTACCATAGTATGGGTCAGCAATGTTGACTCTTTTAAACGCGTTTTAAAGCCCGCAGAGCGGTTTTGACTGTTTCTTGCTATCTCAGCACCTAAAATGAATTTGCGCGATTTGTTCACGTTCTGTTCTCACTAAATACTTTATACATTATAATTATATATAGGAAATAGGTCAGCACTATTGACCTATTCTTGAATTGTGGCGAGAATGTGACGTTTGCCACAATATTACCTTAATTCAGTTGATTGACATAAATCCGCGACCTATTGTAATCTTACTATTCTAGTTGATAGCGTTTCATTGTGATGCGCTACACTAGTGTAACAGATAAGGGATTGAGATTATGGAAAACGTACTTTTTAAAAGCGCGATTGAATTACAGGCTGACGTTCTGGCGAAAACCAAGGCAAAGACGGAAGCGACTAACAACCTTAATAATTCCGCTTTTGTTCAAATGGTCATGTTCATTGCTGGCAATCAGTCTGAAAAAATTAAACCAAAGAGCAAAAAAGCGGGCGCATTTCAAGCGGAATTGATTGAAGCGCACGGGTTTAAAAAGCGTCACGCCCAGACAATAACATCCGTCTCGCTCAATAAGAATATTTTCAAAATGGTTGCAGAGGGATTGGCTAAAATAGACACGCCGAAAAACGATGAGCAATTGGCGCAATTTGTTACGGATATTCTGGCTGATAATGAACTGACGACGGTCAACAAGCTAAAGGCGTATATCGCCGATCCGGTCGATAAAGTCGCAAAACTGTTAGAAGCAATCGCCAAGCTGGATGATGAAGAGCGTGAAAGCTTCAACGTAGGATATTTGGAATTGACTGGCGGAGATGAAGAATAGGTTGAACAATCGGAAACCCCGGCGTTACACTGCACTAGTGTAGCGTGCGGGGTTTCCCGTGGTTCAATTGTCTAATATGGGACTTATGACATGCCTAAAGCGATTAATATTCAGCGTTACCTTGACGCTTTCCATCCTAATCATACGCTCGCAACGTATACGCTAGGGGATGACATGCCCGCCAAGCAAGCGACTGGACCGTGCCAAGTATGGGACAAGCCAAGCAAGCGCACGCAGTCACCTAGCAGCACGGGAAAACTTGCTGGTTCGCCTGATAAAGGGAAGCGCAAACCAAAGGTCCGCCGATCAGCATTGCAGCGTGAGCAGACTTTGCAAGCCAAGTCGCGGACGAACGCTGGTTTTGATCGTGGCAAGCAAGCGGCAATCGCGACCTTGCCAAACGGTGAACAAATTGTTTTAATGATACCCGCCAAGCGACGGCGCGGCAGCAAGTACGCGGGCGGCTTATCCTAAGTCGCTCGAAATCTACTACACTGGTGCAGTCAATCTACTACACTGGTGTAGCGTAATGAAAGGAAAAAGAAATATGGAAAGATATGACACAGCAATAAGGAACGCTGCATTAGATGTTATCGAAGCGCAACAAATCGAAACGATGCTTGGCAAATTGCGCCTGAGAGTTTTAAACTCTATTGAGTTTATGGAAGATTCATCAAGGCAAATTGCCTATGATTTCGATGTGCCGTATTTGTCTGTAAAGGAAGACCTGCAGACAGAACTTAACGAATGGGATAAAGAAAGATGAGAGTGAGCGGATGGTATGAGTCAGAGTATGGCGAAAGTTTTTTCGCCTACGATGGACAGTCTTTGAAATACATAGCTAAATTTATGTTAGCAGAATTTCATGACGATTGCGTAGGCGTGGACATTGAAGCGCACGACGATGAGGGCAACGATGTATCCGCTAAACTTTCGGACTTATTGATAGCAAACGAAAGGTAAAATACTATGATGAAAACGAACGCTAGTATTCGACGCTTCCTGTATCACCAACGATTGACACAGCGAGACGCGCCGCCTAAACTTGTAGAGAGATACGAATGCTACGTATGGTGCGTGGCGAAAGATGAATACCCCAAGACGTTCAAACAATGGCTGGAGGATTGATACGATGAAACTATATGTTGACGATGTGCAAACACTCTTTGAATATGAAGATGGAAGCATCGAAGGTATACGAAATGACCGTGCGAATGGTTTTCAACGTGTCTTTATCATGGGACACGATGTGAAGGGACGTTACTGTCGAGTTGGCAGTATCAGTTTACCTGCTGGCATGTTCTCCAACGGCGGGACTTGCAAGATGAATGGCAAGTCTTATAAGGTACAACGATAGACTACACTAGTGTAACAGAAAGGTAATACGATGCAGATAACTACGTTGAAACAAGCACACGCAATCATTGGATCACTTGGCAAGCCTAGCAAAATGCCCGGCATGTCATACGGATTGCCCGCCAGCAATGCAGGATTTGTTCCTGCTATCTGCAAGAAACGTGGCTTGCCTGTACCGTTGCAATACGGATGCAAGGTGGGCCAAGTTCTGGCACGTGTTCCCGGCACGCCATGTTTCGGATGCTATGCAGACGAGCGTGGCAACTATACGTATCCTTCCGTGCAGATTGCACAGACGGTGCGCCTTGTCGGACTGTATCATCCGCAATGGGTCGAGGCTATGGTGTTCGTATTGAATAAGACTTTCGACAAGCAATTTGCACAAGCATTGGAAGAACATCTCGACACGTTCTTCTGCAACGAACATCGTATGCCAAGCGATATCGAATGGAAGGACTTGCATACAATGGCAATGCATGACGTTGCATACATGCGGTGGCATGATAGCGGTGATCTACTAGATGTATGGCATCTTCACATGCTGTATGATGTGGCAGAGGCTACGCCATACCTCAAACACTGGCTGCCTACGCAGGATAGTCAGATCGTGGCACGGTCTAATCGTCCCACGCCATCTAACATGGTGATCCGTCATTCGTCACAGTTTGTTGATGGCAAGTTCAAGAAACGCTGGCAACACGTGTCAGGTGTTACTACCAAGCATGACGAAACATGCCATGCGATACGCAATAACAATGAGTGCGGTGATTGCCGCAAGTGTTGGGACGAGACGGTGTATGCCGTCACCTATCCACTACACTAGTGTAGTAGAATGTCCACAAAAGATAGGAACTACATCGAAGAGGATTGTCATGTCTGCAAAGATGTGGCAATCCTCATTGAGCGGGACAAGCTGTATTGTCCTGCGTGTTACATGCAACTAAAAGAGATAATTCGTGATGAACGATTGGGAAAAGACCGTCGATCAAGAGATAAAGATTTGGTATCAAAGTATTGACGCTAAATATTTTGACCATAAACCTTGGCAACATTTGTATGACGAGGAACGTCAGATGGTTGCTGAGATGTACTGGGAAACTAAACTGAAGGACTAAGATCATGTCACATGAAGGTAACGATGCAGCTAACCACATGCTATACTTAAATGTGGTCGAATGCTTTGACTACGTTTATGAAAATATTGCAGAGGCAAATGGCTTTGAACTTGACACTGATATTCAGGACAAGATAGAGTCACTGGCAGTGATGGTAACAATTCAGATACGGGAGAATTTGTGATGAAAGAATATGAAGTGACAGTGTATCGTACTGTTCAACAAAGTGCTACTGTTACGATTGAAAGTGACAGAGAACTAAACGATACTGAAATAAAATACATTCGTCTCCAAGCAGAAGATCAGGCAGGTGAACTGTCTGATTACGATTGGAAAAATGAAGAAGTAGATGACAAAGTAGATGTAACAATCTATGATGGTAATGAATACTATCTTACATAAATGAGGAGTAAGACAATGCGAGTTGGTCCACAAAGTATCTTTGGCGTAAGCAAATTAAAGCTAGTACAAAGCACTGTCAAAACTGACAGGGTGGAGGAGGGTTACTTCCACACCGTGAGTATTGTTGCCATCGATGAAGATGGTGAAGAACAAACAATTGCTAATCTGTACAAAGATGGATACGGAGAGGAGAGTCGTATCCTGTTATCCACAGACTACACTGGTGTAGTAGATGGTTAACCTAATGATGTTAATTGGTGTGGTGTGTGCTATTGCAGGTTTGCATGGCACATACTACAACGAGTCAGTACAAGAGCATTGGCTTTCAGTAATGGTAATGCTGTATGGTATCCTAATGATAGTGTGCAGCGTAGGTGTAAGGAGTATAAAAAGATGATGACGTTCTATGAATGGTGTGACGAATTGGAACGTAGGTATAATCCTATGCCACGTTGGTACTACGATCCTATGACATGCAAGTCAAAGTATGCTGAGTATTGTGACACATGGAGAGAACAACATGGTATGTCGTATGACCAAGCGGAAGCATAATAATGTAGTACCTGTCGAAGAGTTTTGGCAGCGTAAGGTGGATAGAATGCGTACACTCTATGACTATAGAAGAATAAGCAAGGATGAATATGTCGAAGGACTTGTTCGTCTTGGCTTTCAGATGAAAGACATTATTGAATCGTTAGAGGAATGACTGATGAATATCTTTTACTTACACAACAACCCAGAAATTTGTGCAGCATATCATTGCGACAAGCATGTTGTCAAGATGATTCTTGAGTATGCACAACTACTATCAACTGCACACCATGAACTTGATGGCGTGCCAGCAATCGAATGCTACAAGTCAACGCACAAGAATCACCCGTCAGCAGTGTGGGCAAGACAAAGTGTACACCACTACCGTTGGTTGTACAGACTGTTATCTAACACTTGTCGTGAGTACACAAAAAGATACAGAAAAATACATGCAACAGAAAGAAAAGGAATTGTTTGTAATCTAATGCAACTACCATACGAGTTACGAGAAGAGGGTTGGATTGACCCGCCGCAATGTATGCCTGATGAATACAAAAGTATCAATGTTATCAGGGCGTACCGTGACTATTACATTGGAGACAAAGGAAGGTTTGCTACATGGAAAAATGGATCGCCATCATGGTGGCAACAACAGTCTTGTCAGGTTGTCTAACACCTGCTATGTTACTTACTTCTAGTGTACATAGTGTGTTGAATTACACACAACTAGAAGATGTAAAGAAAAGACTTGACAACATAGAAAAGAAAGAATAACAATATAAGACAGTTGTTATTCTTATATTAAAGTAACCAAGTACAAGGAGTTATATGATGTTGGAACATCTTACGACAAAGAACGACCGTGAAATTTTCTTTCCTGTTTTTGAACAGGATGTTGTTGGTATCATCAGTGGTCTTGTCCCTGACAACTACAAGATGCTGACCAAGGGTGATGGCTGGACCGATCAAGACACGTGTCTGTCCATCGTCAAGTCTAACTACCGTGTTGTTGAGAACGAGGAAGTTCTCATACCTTTGCAAGAACAGATGGTAAACCACTTCGACCCATCAGTGTTGGAGGATGTACAGATCAAAGATCATGTCACCAAAGGCGGTGCAGTCTGCTATGCAGAGTACATTCTACCTAAGATGAAACGTACTGTTGAAACTAGAACAGGTCATACTACAGAGATTGGTCTTAGATATATTATGAAGAATACCTTCAATGGTTCTTCTTCTGTTGTCTTCTATGGTGGAGTGATTGATTTCTTCTGTACCAATGGACAGATTGGTGGGCAGTTTGATGTGGCACGTAAGAGACACACCAAGAACTTCCAAGTCGATGGGTTTATTCAGGCATTCGATGACAGCATCGAGCGTCACAAACACATCGTCAATCAGTATCAAGAGTGGGCAGACACTCGCATCTACGACAGTCGTAAGGTTATGAACCTGTTCCGTACACTCACTACTGGTACTGTGGACGATCCTAAGAAACGTAATGGATTATCGGATCGTCTGTTCGCACAGTACATGGACGAGATACAGACACGTGGCAAGAATGTCTTCTCCGTTGTGTCAGCTATGACACACTACGCCAGCCACGGTGATGATGGCCGCTTCGACTTGACTAAGGCAGGTGATAATGGTACACTGTTCAAGCGTCAAGAACAGGTAAGCAAGTGGCTTGGTAGCAAGGTGTTTGCTGACTATCTTGAAGTAGCATAACAACAAATAGAAAGGATAGTAATATGGTTTATAAGTACACAGATCACACAGATATTCCAAACTATATGCGTGCATACCTCATGGATGTTGTGGATGCAGACTATTTGGAAGAGGTAGACATTGAGGATATCAATGACTTTCTCAACGGTCTTGAAGAATGGGAAGACAGCTACGACTTGGAAGTTCCCTCCTACTTAAACCACATCCACTAAGTTGTTGTAACGGGACAGGTTTACTACACCAGTGTAGTAGACTTGTCCCTAGTTTATTAAGGGTAGAAGGTTGAAACTATATACAAGTGACAAAGACTTTGACCTATTGCATCAGGCAGTGGACAAAGCAAGAAAGAATGCGAGAGAAGTAAAAGTACCTAGACAATCTATTCTAAATGTACTAATGGATCATGCACACTTCATCACTACACTCAAACAACATGGAGAAGACATTGAGTATCCGAATGGAAAAGGCGATTGATCTACTTGCCAGAGTGGCAGAAGATATCACTGATCCAGTTCGTTGCTATCGTCTTGCGGCAGGTGTGTGGTACAAGAATAACCTTGTAGGTCTTGGTGTTAATTCATATAAGACTGATCCGTTTCAAGCTAAGTATGGCAAGCATGAACATGCCATACACCTGCACGCAGAGGTAGCTGCAATCAAGAACGCAGTACGTACAGTAGGTGATGACCTGTCTAAGTGTACGATGTTTGTTGTACGTGTGAAGAGAGAACATGAACGTACAAACAAATTCAAAACAACTCTTGCAAAGCCATGTAAGGGATGTTATAGATGCATCGTAGAGTTTGGTTTATGTAAAGTTTATTATACAACAGAGAAAGGAGTGGTACAGTTATGATCAAAGGTAGCTTTAAGATTGAAGACATTGGTGTACAACTAGAGATGCACAACGATGGTCTGTATGTTGCCTTCTATCTTGATGCAGACTATGGTGTAAAACCAATCAAGAAAATTTCTATTGATGATCTTGCTCTCGACTATGTAGATAACACAAAGCAGATGTTCAAAGAAGAAGACATTGATTATCTGTGCTTTGAACTTGGATGTACAATCCATATGTTAGAAACAAAGAGTAAGTCATTCAAACCAAAACTTAAAAAGGTATTGAAAGAGTATCCTGACTTTGGATTTACGGACAGCTTCTAACATGATGGTACTACTACATGATCTGAAAAACTTTCTCAAAGAAATATCAATAACAGAAATAAAACATCTTGATCCAGTAAGAGTACGTATCTATATTCAGGGTTTGATTGACAGCGAGGAAAGAAGAATGACAAACTACAAGACAGGAGTTATGCCTAGTTTAGTTAAAGAATTAAATGATTTACTAGATTTAGTAAATGATATTGAAGCTGATCGGGACGAATGGAAGGTAAAGTATAATGACTCGACGGGTAAACTACAGCGTGACGATCTGTTTGATATTGCAAAAGGTATATCGAATATACGAGACAGAATTGTTAAGGAGTTTCTAACATGACAACAGAAATTGACCTAGCAAGGAATGAAATAAAGGAACTGAACAAACAACTGTATACTGAATACAAAAAAGTTAAAGTTCTCAAAGAGCAAGTAGACTATCTAAAAGAAAAACTATCTATAACAGAAGTTGAATTAGAAAAACTATCAGAAAGAAAACTAAATGCAAGCTGAACTTATATCTTGTCTGGGTACAGACTTAACTGTTGTCAATGCAGCACGGGTATCCTTTGATAAAGAAAGTGATTGGGAAGTAAACCATAATGTACGTAGAGAGTTATCGAGTAAGGATGGTGCATTGATACGCTACCTTGCCAAGCACAATCACTTCACACCATTCACACATTGTATGATAACACTACGTGAAACTATCCCTATCTTTGTTGCAAGGCAGAGGTTCAAACATACAATAGGATTTAGTTACAACGAAGTAAGTAGGAGATACGTTGATGACATGCCAGAGTTTTATTTTCCAGATGAATGGAGAAGTAAAGCAGACAATGCAAAGCAAGGTAGTGGTGAAGAGACAGTAGATATTAACCCAAGATCAGCTATGGTTGATGACTACCACCATGCTATACAGAAATGTAAGTGGACATATCAACAGCTATTGAGTAAAGGTGTATGTCCTGAACAAGCACGTATGGTATTGCCTCAGTCCATGTTTACAAGTTACTATGTAACTGGATCGTTGTCTGCCTTTGCAAGAGCATACAAGTTACGTATTGACAAACACGCACAGAAAGAGATACAAGTACTAGCAGAGAATTGGAACGCAATCATTAAGGATTTATTTCCTGTATCATGGAAGGCGTTAATCAATGAAGAGTGAAGCAGAAAAACATGGACATATAAGTACACCTGTTCTAAAAGCAATAAAGAATAATTGTATTGAGTGTAGTGGTGGTAGTTTCAGTGAGGTGAAGTTATGTACAGTTTACTCTTGTCATCTCTGGCCTTTTAGGTTAGGTAAAAATCCTTGGAGAAAAGAAATGTCTAAAGAACATAGAGATAAAGTTAGTGAACGATTTAAAAAGGTAAGAGAAGAAAATGGCAAGTAAGAAAGACATAGGAACTAATACAAAGATTGAACTGAAGAAACACCAACAGACAAGCATTGGTCATTCAGTTAACACCAACCCAAAGAACAAACACAAGCGTAAGAATTGGAAGAGATACATAGGACAGGGTAAATGAAAAACCTGTGGGAAAAGGATCGTAAGACAATCTTCCGTGAACTATTGTCTACCTATATGGAAGAAGGTTATAACAGAAAGGAAGCAAAGAAGTTAGCTTCCATTGAAACAGAGGAGATTATGGCAGGTGACATGGCGTTTGTCGATGAGTTACTAAACAAACAAGAGGAGTGAGTAAGATGAAAAAGAAAGCCAAGCAGCGTGATCCTAACTGGCGTTGGATGCGTGCACTGGGACACAAGGTAGTCAAGGACAAGACACTCTATTCTCGTAAATTTAAACACAAGGATAAAAAGTATGTACCGTCTAGTGAACAAGACCAACAACCAAGCTGTTGATACAGGAACACTAGACGAGATGTATGATGTTCTTGATTCAATAAAGTCCTTGACTACCCATCTTAAATATGATAACAAACTAAACCGTAGTAGGCGTAAGCTAACTGTGTATGGTAACAGAAACGAAACTGTTTATAGGATCGTGAAGATATGATGGAAACAGAAAGTCACGTAGTAAAGCGCGGTTCTTGTCCTGAGTGTTCATCCAGTGATGCATGTATGACATACAGCGATGGACATTCTTGGTGTTATAGTTGTTCAACTTATTTTAAATCAAAGGATGACAGCATGTCAGTTCAACCACAACAAAGTACAGTACGACCCATGAGTGTTAACGGACAGATCACTAGCATTCCTGATCGTAAAATATCAGAAGCTACCTGTAAGAAGTATAATGTACGTACAGTAAAAGATAACTCTAACAAGATTATCCAACATCTATATCCTTACTATGATAGTGACAACAACCATGTAGGTGATAAGGTTCGTAACCTACCAAAAGATATACGTGCTATTGGGAATGTCGGACAGGGTACACTCTTTGGACAGAACCTATTCAATCAGGGCGGTAAGTACGTTACCATCTGTGAGGGTGAACTAGATGCGCTTGCCGCATACGAAATGCTTGGCAGTAAATGGCCTGTCCTTTCTATCAAGGATGGTGCAGCATCTGCTCTACGTAACTGTAAATCAAACCTTCAATACCTGTCGCAGTATGACAACATCGTTCTGTGCTTTGATAATGATGATGCAGGACGCAAGGCAGCAAAGCAGGTTGCTTCTCTCTTTGAACCTAATCAGTGTAAGATCGTACACCTTGAGTACAAAGATGCATGTGAGTACATTCAGAATGGTAAGCGTGAAGAGTTTACCCGCGCATGGTGGAACGCCAAGATATATACACCAGCAGGTATTCTCAATCTTGCTGACATGGGTGATGCACTATACGAGGAGGGTGACTACAAGACTTGTCTATATCCTTGGCAGGGTATCAATGATAAACTCTATGGTATTCGTACTGGTGAACTGGTTACATTTACGGCAGGTACAGGTACAGGTAAGTCAAGTGTTATGCGTGAACTTATGCATCATCTTCTTAATAACACAGAAGAAAACATTGGTGTTATTTCTTTGGAAGAGAATGTACGTTCAACTATCTTTCATCTCATGTCAGTTGAAGCTAACGCTCGACTATATATCAGAGAGATACGTGAACAGTTCAGCCGTGAAGATTTGAATACGTGGCAAAAAGCAACTGTAGGTACACGCAGGTTCTTTGCATTCGATCACTTTGGTAGCATGAAGACTGATGAGATACTTGGTCGCATTCGTTACATGATCAAAGCATTGGACTGTAAGTGGATAATTTTAGATCACCTATCCATTCTTGTGTCAGGACTAGAGGGTGATGATGAGCGTAGAAATATTGATAACCTAATGACTAAGCTACGATCTATCGTGGAAGAGACTAACGTAGCACTACTACTTGTCTCTCACTTACGTAGAGGTAGTGGTGACAAGGGGCATGAAGACGGTAAGGAAGTTAGTCTCGCTCATCTCAGGGGCAGTCAAAGCATAGCACAACTGTCAGACGGAGTGGTGGCAATGGAACGCGACCAACAATCTGATGATCCTAACATTGCTAACACCACTACCATTCGCGTACTGAAGAACAGATACGCAGGAGATACTGGTGTTGCTTGTCACTTGTTCTTCAACGCTGACACTGGACGCTTGACAGAGGTAGATAATCTAGGTGATAATGGGGAGGAAGATAACTTAGAAGAGGCACTGTAATGGATGTAGTACTGGACATTGAAACTGATTCTCTCGATGCTACACTGGTGTATTGTATTGTAGCAAAGGACAGAGAGACAGGTAAGCATCATGTTTGGAAAGGTGATCAGTGCATTACTACGTTTCCTCTGTTTGCTAAACGAGTGAACAAGTTTATAATGCACAATGGTATATCGTTTGATGCACCAGTTCTTAACAGACTGTTAGGTACACAGATCAAACTGTCACAGGTAGAAGACACTTTGTTACTGTCACAACTAATTGATCCTGTAAGAGAGAACGGACATTCTCTTGAGGCATGGGGTGATAAACTCCAGTTCAATAAGATTAAGTTCAAAGACTTTAGCCACCTGTCTGATGAGATGATCACATACTGTAAGAGGGATGTGGACATAACTGAACGGGTTTGGATTAACCTTCAACAAGACATACAAAAGATTGATAGGCGTGCTATTGATCTTGAGTACAAGATACGTGCGTTGGTCAGTCAACAAGAAAGGAATGGGTTTACTCTTGATTTACAGAAAGCAACTAGCCTTACCGCACACCTACAGGATAAGTCGTTTAAGTTGGAACGAGAAGTTCAAACAAGATTTATTCCTATTCCTGTGGCGGTTAAAGAAATTACACCTCGTTACAAAAAAGATGGTAGTCTTTCTTCTGTGGGTCTGCGGCATATACAAGACCCGACAACAGTTGCAGGACCGCACATATCTATCAACTACCAAACATTTAATCTTGCCTCCCGTCAGCAGATCGTTAGTCGATTAGTAAAGTGTGGTTGGCAACCTAATAAATTTACAGAAAAAGGACATGCAATCGTAGATGAATCTGTGCTTCGCGGAGTTGATATCCCTGAAGCACAGATGATTGCAGAGTATCTTACATTAAAGAAACGTATTGCACAGGTTCAGTCATGGATTGATGCAGTACAGGAGGACAGTAAAGTACATGGACAAGTTCTTACATTACGTGCTATCTCTGGTAGGATGGCACACCATTCTCCAAACATGGCACAAGTTCCTGCATCTTACTCACCGTATGGTAAGGAGTGTAGGGAATGCTGGACTGTTGGAGATGCAGCTAATGTTCTTGTTGGTTGCGATGCTTCTTCGCTTGAGCTACGTGCACTAGCACACTATCTTAACGATCCTTCCTTTACAAAAGAAGTTGTGGAAGGTGACATTCATACAGCAAATCAAAAGGCAGCAGGTCTTGATACACGTGATCAAGCCAAGACATTTATCTATGCCTTTATCTATGGTGCAGGTGCAGCAAAGATAGGACAGATCGTTGGTGGTACATCACAAGACGGTCAAAATCTAATAGATACATTTCTTGGTAACGTACCTGCTCTTGCTTTGTTAAGAGAAAGGGTTGACAGGGCAAGTCAAAGAGGTTATCTTAAAGGTCTTGATGGTAGATGGTTGAAGGTTCGCAACCAACATGCAGCAGTCAATCTTCTTATTCAAGGCGCAGGTGCAGTTATCTGTAAGCAGTGGCTAGTAGAGATAAATACTCTGGTGCGTAAGCATAATGTTAAGGCTGAGTTAGTTGCGTCTATACACGATGAGTATCAGCATGAGGTATACAAACCACAAGCTGACAGGTTTGGTGAACTAACTAAACTGGCAATGAAACAAACAGAAAAGGTTTTAAAAATAAAATGTCCACTAGACAGCGAATACAAGATAGGCCAAAACTGGTCAGAGACACACTGATACATCTTGAAGATACTGAAATTAAATTGTACACTGAGATAGGTAAGATACGCTATGACAGTAACAGAAAGAAAAATGTAAAGGACACTGCTACTAAACGAGATAAGAATGATCCTTATAAGTTTGATATCATTGGTGTTGCTGGAGAGTTGGCACTGTACAAACTGATTGGTGAGTATCCACATGGTGTTATGGATGTTGGAATACGTTCAATGGAAAGAGGAACTGACAAAGGAGATTTACTTCTTGATGGTCTTACTGTTGACGTTAAAACAACAGACCATGTAAACGGTAGACTACTTGCTGTAAGTAATAAGTGTCTTGGAGTTATTGATCTATTCGCCTTGGTTGTAAAGCTATCTGATAATAACTTTATGCTAAGAGGATTTTACCCATGCCATATGCTTATTAAAGAAGAGAACTTTAACAGAGCAGACGGTAAATTATTTAGACCCTGTTACAATGTAGGACAAGAGGAGTTGATGGACTATGAAGAAGTAGTAAAAAAGTTACAACCACTGAAAAAAAGTGCTTGACTCTGTGAATGTGATCAGGCATACTGTGCAAATCGTTGAATGAAAAGCCACATGGTGTGGCGACTAAACTTGAAAGGAAAGTTAACATGAGTGATGTACATATTATTTCTGGTAAGGCTTATTGGGCAAGCATTCTTTCTCCCAACACAACCTACGAACCAGTATACTCTGTCGATGTTTGTTTAGATGAGGATACTAAGAGTTTGGTTGAAAGCCTTGGTCTTAACGTGCAGAACAAGGGTGATGATCGAGGAGACTTTGTAAAGATCAAACGCAAAGTATATAAGCGTGATGGCTCTGAGCGTCCTGCACCTATCGTTAAAGACTCACAGAATAATAACTGGGACGGTAGTCTTATTGGTAACGGTAGTATGGTAAATGTTAAGTTTGCTACATATGATTGGGAATACAACAAGAAGACAGGTGTAGCTTCTGACCTGATGGGTGTGCAGGTTGTTGATCTTATCTCATACGGTGACAATAATGATTTCTCTGCAGTAGAAGGTGGTTACACTGTAGGAAATAACGAACAAGCAGGTGAGGAAGTTCCGTTCTAACCGTCCCTACACACGGGGTTGCTACTATATTAGAGCAACGATTGCTGGCAGGTGTGGAGAGGGACTGTCAGATTATATAACTAACTGAACAAAGGAAATAGACTATGACTAATGAAGGTAAACTACTTGGTGCTTTGCGTAAACGGATGCGTGTTACTCGTAAGACTGCCATTCAACGTGGATGGTCAGAGAACTTAACCGCAGATATTTCTCGCCTTCGTAATCGTGGCTTTGATATTGATACAGTCACTGCTAAAACACCTGAAGGTGAAACGTACACTCGCTATCGTTTGATGACTGAACCAGAAGCAGTAGTATAATACAATGACAACAGCACAGAAAACAATTGATACTTTGGTAGAGGACATATACAGTCTATTCACCAGTAATGAACCTACAAAAATTCCTGCTAATGTTCTGCAAGAGTTTGCCAAGGATGTTACTGATGCTGTTGTCAATTCTCTTACTGAGGAAAGAAAGCCAAGAAATAATTTAAGGCTATCCATGATTGGTCAGCCAGCACGTAAGACATGGTACTCTGTCAGGTCAACTGAACAGGAAGAACTATCTGGGTCTGACTACATCAAGTTCCTATATGGAGATATTCTTGAAGCACTTCTTGTCTTTCTTTCCAAAACATCTGGTCACAAAGTAACTGATCAGCAGAAACAGGTAGTACTAAATGATGTTGTTGGTCATCAAGATGCGGTAGTTGATGATGTTCTTGTTGACTTTAAGAGTGCATCGTCCTTTTCTTTTAAGAAGTTTACTGAGGGTATGGTATTCAAAGATGATCCGTTTGGCTATGTCGCACAATTATCTGCGTATGCTCAAGCTAACAATGCTAAAGAAGCTGGATGGGTTGTCATTGATAAGACAACAGGCCAGATAGCTTATTGTCCTGTTCATCAGATGGAGATGATAAATGCTTCACAAAAGATTGACTATCTTAGAAACGCTATCAAAGATAGTGAACCACCTGCTCGTTGTTATGATGATGTTCCTGACGGTAAGTCTGGGAATATGCAGTTATCTGTTGGTTGTAACTATTGCCCTCATAAGTTTGATTGTTGGTCGGATGCTAACAATGGTAAAGGACTACGTGCATTCCAGTACGCAAACAATATCAAGTATCTAACTAATGTAGATCGCGAACCGAATGTCCCAGAAATACAAATTTAGATCACGCTCTGAACGTAGAGCAGCAGACTATCTGATAGCTTTGAATGTTGACTTTGAGTTTGAACCACATTATATTCCGTATATGTGGATTGAATCTAAGAAATATCTTCCTGACTTTATTCTACCCTCTGGTATTATACTAGAGGTTAAGGGAAGGTTTACTCTTGACGATAGAAAGAAACATCTTTTTCTTAGGCAGTCTAATCCTGACTTGGATGTAAGATTTGTATTTGATAACCCTAACAATAAACTAAACAAAGGAGCGAAGACTACCTATGCAGATTGGTGTAAGAAGAATGACTTTATATTTTGTAAACTCTCTGATGGTATTCCCGACAGTTGGTTAGATGAGAGAAGGAACAGAAAAGTTTCTGGTAGAAATAGAAAGTCTAGTAGAAAACAAAACAACAAGTCCTGAACAAATATTGTTTCTTGGTGTTGTCTTACAGGCAATGCTTGATGCAACTAAACCAGAAAATAACAGAGAGTCAATCGAGTCTAAGACAGCACGTGATGCTGCAAAGGCATGGTTCTTTGCTTCAGTTGGTGTAACTGCTGAAGACTTTAGTACTGTCTGTGATATAGCAGGTGTGGATGCAGGGTATGTTCGTAGCTTTGCATTCAAGGTTATTAAATCTAAGGAGATTAAATATGTTCGTAGGCGTATCAACGCAGTCCTCACATTCGACTAGGAGAAAACAAATGGACAGAGACACAGAGATTGCTAAAATGTATGCTGCACTACCAAACTTTAAGTTTGATGAGTCAGAATATATAGACGAGATGCATGAGTATATTTCTTCTACATATAAAGAACATTACGCCAAGGGTAAATACCAAGCCACAGATATCATACTTGACAGTGGACATGGTGAAGGTTTTGTTATGGGTAACATATTAAAATACTGGAAGAGGTATGGTAACAAAGAAGGAAAGAACAGGAAGGACTTGCTAAAGATTATTCACTATGCGATAATCATGCTTTATGTCCACGATCATGTAACTAAGGGAGAATAGAATACATGCCTACATTTCGATCCAATGAAAATCCAATGTTCCGTTCCAAGTTTAGTGAGGATATCTTCAAACATAAGTATGCACATCATGGTTGTGAGACATGGGCAAGCCTAGCCTCTGTACTAGTAGAAGATGTTTGTTCTCCTCAGTTAAAACAAGATGAGATAGATCAACTTAAAGAATATATAACTGATCTAAAATTTATTCCCGGTGGTAGGTACTTGTACTATGCTGGTAGACCTAACAAGTTTTTTAATAACTGTTATCTTTTAAAAGCAGAAGAAGATACACGTGAAGATTGGGCAGACTTATCATGGAAGAGTGAGTCATGTCTAATGACAGGTGGAGGTATTGGTATAGACTATTCTGTATACCGCGAAGAAGGTAGAGTGCTGTCAGGTACTGGTGGCCTTGCTTCTGGTCCTATCCCTAAGATGTTAATGATCAACGAAATTGGCAGAAGGGTAATGCAGGGTGGTAGTCGTAGGTCAGCTATCTATGCCAGTATGAATTGGAAACATGCTGACATAGAAAAGTTTCTTATCAGTAAGAACTGGTATGACATGCCAGTTGGTAACACAGGCTTTACTATCGGTCAGGTAAAGGAACAAGATTTTAATTTTATTGCACCACTAGACATGACAAATATTAGTGTAAACTATGATACTGAATGGCTGTTAAACTATTGGGAGACAGGTGATGTTGGGACTACATTTAAGCAGAATGTTCGACAAGCCTTACAAACCGCCGAACCGGGATTCTCTTTTAACTTCTTTGATAAAGAAAATGAAACACTACGTAATGCATGTACTGAAGTTACTTCAGAAGATGATTCAGATGTTTGTAACTTAGGTTCAGTTAACCTTGGAAGGGTAGATACTATAAAAGAGTTTAAAGATATTGTACACTTAGCTACTAAGTTTCTTATGTGTGGTACTCTTAAAGCCAAGCTACCTTATGATAAAGTTTATAAAGTACGAGAGAAGAATCGTAGGCTTGGTCTAGGTCTAATGGGTATGCATGAGTGGTTAATTAAGCGAGGTTCTAAGTATGAAGTTACTGATGAACTACACCAATGGTTAGGAGTTTACAAAGGAGTAACTGATGATACTTCTAAAAAGACTGCTTATGAAATGAATATCAGTAGACCAGTAGCTAACCGTGCTATTGCACCTACAGGAAGCATTGGTATTCTTGCAGGTACAAGCACAGGAGTAGAACCAATCTTTGCGGTATCATATAAGCGTAGGTATTTAAAAGGTGGTACACGATGGCACTACCAGTATGTAGTAGATAGTGCAGCACAGGAGTTGATTGATCTTTATGATACTAAGCCAGATAACATTGAGTCTGCTCTTGATCTTGCGGGGGATTACAAAAGACGTATGAAGTTTCAAGCTGACGTTCAAGACTATGTAGATATGTCCATCTCCTCTACTATTAATCTACCATCATGGGGAAGTAAGCTAAACAATGAAGACACTGTTATGGACTTTACTAATACTCTTGCCTCTTACGCACATCGCTTACGTGGCTTTACTGTATACCCTGATTCATGTCGTGGCGGGCAACCACTAACATCTGTACCTTATTCTGAAGCTGTTGATAAGTTAGGTGAGGAGTTTGAGGAAGGTCTTGAGACACATGATATTTGTGACATTACTGGACACGGAGGGAGTTGCGGAGTTTAATGCTTACGTATCACACGTATAAAGAGGTACTGCCAAAAGAACTATGCAATGGTATAGTAGGTATTGCAAAGGAGTTAGACAGTCAGGAAGCTGATGTATATCAGAATGGCAGTAGTGTTCTACTTCAAGAGGTAAGGAATAGCAGACTTACTTGGTTAGAAAATCCTGAACTAACTTCCATTCTGCAACTGTACGCAGAGACAGCTAACAAGGAAGCTGGCTGGGACTTTCACATAAATTGCTTTGAAACTCCACAGATTTCCTTTTATGGTAAGGGACAGTTCTACGACTGGCACATGGATGCTGGCGTAGAACTACCCTCTGATCCTTACAGAAGAAAGCTGGCAGTGTGTGTCACACTTAACAGTGAGTTTAAGGGTGGTGATTTACAAGTACAGAAGTGGGTGCATCCTCAATCTGGAGACAGGTTTGCTACACTTAAAGATATGAGAAAAACTGGCAGCATTGCTGTCTTTCCTTCCTTTGTCTATCATCGTATTACAAAAGTAAAAGAAGGTGAACGATGTTCATTTGTCTGTTGGTTTAGAGGAGAAAAGTTTACTTAACTTTTTTCTTGACAATGATTGTATACTGTAGTAGTATGTGCATGGTACGACCATAGTGGTGTGCCAAACTAACTTGCTTAACAAGGAGATAACAATGAACTTTATTGACTATATTAACAAAAATCGTATGACACTCCCAGACTATATGTTGGGATTTACCTTTGAAGATTTGTTCAAGCATGTACCAAGTAATGTTGGTGCATTCCCTCCACATGATTTAGAAAAGGATGATAATTTTTATAAGCTAACACTTGCTGTTGCTGGTTACTCAAAAGAAAATATTTCAATTGAATTGAAGGATAGTATTCTTAATATTGTTGGCGATAGAGATGGCAATGATAATAGAAACTATATTGTATCAGGCATTGCGGCACGTAAGTTCCGTAAATCATTCTCCTTGTCTGATACTATGGAAGTAAGAGACGCAGACTTAAAGGATGGTCTTCTTACTATTACATTGGAAGAAGTTGTTCCTGAAGAAGAACAACCTAAGTTGATCGCAATAAATTAGACGTAATACTTAGGGGTGTACTATTACCTCCGGTACACCCCTTTTTTTTTATAAAGGAATACTATGAGTTTTTTAGATACCGAACCAACAATTAAAATAGATTTAACAACTACTACCTGTGATAATCTTGTTGTAGAGATATTGAAAACAGTTTTATTAGATGATCTTAGTAGTGATTTAATTGAAGATGAGTTAAAGAGTGCTATGCTAACAACACTAGAATATTTTATGATACCCTCAGAGTTTATTACATTTAAAGAACTTACAGAAAAGATTGCAGAGGAAGCTACTGATGAGTAGTATACCTACAGTTTATATAGGTTATGATCCTAAAGAAGAAACTTATTGTGACGTTCTTGAGTACAGTATTAATAAACATGCTTCTTCTCCTGTTAATATTGTTAGATTAAAACAGGATAGTGTTAGGCGTACAGGTTTGTACTGGAGAACTATGACAATTAAAGATGGTCAACAGGTAGATTCATTTGATGGAAAACCTTTCTCAACTGAGTTTAGTTTTACACGTTTTCTTGTACCGTTTCTAAATGTACATCAAGGTCATGCGTTATTTATGGACTGTGATATGTACATGAGAGATGATATAAATAAATTATTTAACCTCTTTGCTTATAGAGATTTTTCTGTAGCTTGTGTACATCATACGTATCAGCCTAATGATAAATATAAAATGGATAACAAACTACAGCAGACTTACTTTAGAAAGAACTGGTCAAGCTTTATGTTATTTAACTGTGGCAATCCAGAATTAAATGAACTAACTGTATCTGATGTGAACACTAGTAGCGGAGGTTGGTTGCATGGTATGCATTGGGCAGAATCAATAGGACAGATAACTGAAGAATGGAACTGGCTTGATGGTCATTCTCATGAAGACCTTGATCCTAAGTGTGTACACTTTACAACAGGTGGACCAATGTTCAGGAACTGGGAAGGCAAGAGAGAAATAGATAATCACTATGCAAAAGAATGGAATGAATTATACAGGGAGATGAGTGAACAATATGATTAATTTTGTAACATCGTTTAGCGATAGCGGTTATGTTAGCTATGCTAAGAATATGCTAGAGTCAGTGGCTAAGTTTTGGAATAACGATCTGAAGTTGATTGCCTACTACCATGACTGTCCTGAAGAATTAGTAGCTGACTTTCCACAGTCAGAAGTTATTGAGTATCGTAATCTAAATGATGTTCAAGACATGCTTAACTATCGAGAAAGAATGAAGGACCATGATGGTACTGAAGGTGGTAAGATGCAGTACAATTGGCGCATGGATGCTATTAAGTGGTCACATAAAGTATATGCCATGACTGACTTGTCCCTAGAGATTGGTGAGAAGGAAGCAAAGGGTGGATGGATGATTTGGTTGGATGCTGATACAGTAACCACAAAAGAATTATCTAAAAATAAACTGATGAAGATTATTCCAGAGAAGTGTGAACTGGTTTACTTGGGAAGACAGGACACAGATTACAGTGAAACATCCTTTGTTGCATTCAATCTTGACTATCAGTCACCACACTATCTTCTTGCTGACCTACGAGGATGTTATGATATTGGTGAGGTAGTATCATATCGTGAGTGGCATGATGGTTTTATATTTGAACGTCTGTTAAAAATTTATCTTGCTCATGGTATGAAGGCACAGAACCTAACACCTAATGTAAAAGGTCTTGCCGCCTTTGCTAACTCACCATTATCTGAGTATATGGTACACTATAAGGGTAATCTAAAGCAGCAGATATCCAAGGAAGAAGTTACACCTGATATTAATCTTCCTCGCTATCGTCAGCTTGCTGATATTGTACGTACATATGCCACTGATAGTATAGTTGAGGTAGGTACATGGAACGGTGGGCGTGCTATTGAAATGTCTCTTGCTGCGTTTGAGAAGACTGATACACTACACTACACAGGCTTTGATCTATTTGAGGATGGAACAGCAGAGATAGATGAGCTAGAGTTTAATGGTAAAGAACACAATAATATAGAAGCTGTAACAAAACGCCTAACAGAATTTGCACAGAAGATGAAGGAGAAGAATAAGACGTTTACCTTTGACTTGTACAAGGGTGACAGTAAGAAGACATTAAAGAAGCAGCGTAGTAAACTAAAAGATGTATCCTTTGCATTCATTGATGGAGGTAATAGCGAGGAAACAAAGAAGGCAGACTATAATAACCTTGACCATGTTCCTGTTATTGTCTTTAATAATTTCTTTTCTAAAGATCAGGAAGGAAATATTGTTGATGAGAAACACCAGACAGTAAACCGCTTTGTAAAGTCTCTAAAGGATAAACGCATTACAGTTCTTCCTTCACAGGACAGAGTAAAAGAGGGTGGACATACACACCTAGCAGTATTACTTAATGGTGATGACGTACCTGATTTACCTGCAGAGTTTAGGCGTGTACCTATTGTAGTTCAGCCACGTGACTCTGTGCCAAAGGACAACATCGTTGATAATATTAATAAGAATGTAGAACTTATTGATAGATGGGACATGATTCATAACTGCCATGTACACGACGAACATGCTATCATTGTATCTGGTGGATCGTCTATTGATTTTAAGAAACTGAAGAAGCTACAAAAGAAAACAAATGGACGAATTGTCTGCGTAAAACACAGCTATCCAAAGCTACTAAAGGCTGGTATAAAACCATGGGCATGTGTTATACTAGACCCTCGTCCTATTGAAGGTGAGAGTACACACGGTGTTGTACGATCTACTTTGTTTGAGACAGTTGATCCAAGCACAATGTTCTTCATTGCATCAATGACTGATCCTTCAGTTACAAAATTGCTACAGTCCAAGACTGATCAGGTGTATGGATGGCACGCTTACTCACAGGCAGTAGCTAACACAGTAAAGAATCAAGAAGGTAAGAGTCTAAAGATCAATGAGAAACTAAATGTACCTGAAGACACTACGTTTGTTAATGGTGGTACTTGTGCAGCTATGAGAGCAATAGGTATGATGCATATCTTTGGCTTTAGAAACTTTCATCTGTTTGGTTTTGACTGTTCATTCCCTGATGAGACAGTTATTGATCTGAAAGAAAAGTTAGAAGATGGTAGAAACAAGTACATGAAGGTAGAGACAAACGGTTCAGAGTTTTGGACTACTGGTGAACTTCTAGCAATGGCACAGGATTGTGAAAAACTATTTGACAATGATGCTATTGAAATGAATATATTTATGCACAGTGAGAACACTCTTGTTTCTGAAGTTTTCAAATCTTCAAAGCAAGCAGATAAAGTTTATTATACTAATCTAATTACTAAACAGGCAGCTTAAAGGAGAATCAAATGCTTGAACTTGTTACTAATAATTCAGACGTTATTCTTAGCACTGTTACTGGTGTTATTACAATTGCAAGTCTTATTATTGCAGGAACTAAAACACCTGATCCTGATACAATTCTTGGTAAGATATACAAAGTAGTAGAGTTTCTAAGTTTAACCATAGGTAAAGCCAAAGAAACAGGAAAGCCTGAAGTAAAACCTGAAGAGGTTGAGGTTATTAAAGGCACAACTGAGAAGGTAGACTAATGCTTTCTTTATTTTCTTCTGTGCTAAATATCTTTACAAAGATACTGCCTTTAGTCTTTGCGTTTAAGGCAGGAAGAGATAATGCACAGAAGAAAGAACTTGAACAGGCAGTTAAGAATACACAGGAAAGAAATAAAATTGAAAACGAAGTTAGCCGTATGTCTGACGGTGATGTTATTAAGCGGTTGCGAAAGCGTTGGAGGAGAGGCGGCGTTCTGTAGTTGGTCCTTTCCAATTCTTATCAGTGATGCTGATTCTATATCTAACGATACTGCTCGTCAGATACTAAGTCATAACCTTACATGGGAAAAGTTTTGTAAATGAAAGAACTTAATCTAAAGCAGGAGAAGTTCTGCCAAGCCTATGTAATGTATCGTAATGCTACTGAAGCTGCTAAAGCTGCAGGGTATTCTGATACGTCTGCACATACACAAGGTCACAGGTTAAAGCAACGACCTGAGATTAACGAGCGTATTGAAGAACTTGAAAAGGAACTTGAGACACGCATTGATGTTATTGCAGAGGTAGAAAACCAGTACAATTATGCTAAGAGTGCAGGACATACCAACAGTGCAATCAAGGCACTAGAGGTACTGTCCCGCATTCGTTCTACAAAGGAAGAAGAAGCTATTAAATCTATCGCTGAACTAGAACAGGAGATAGTTAATAGCTTAGAGATATTAGGAGAAGACAGAACATCTAAGATGTTTCTTAAATGCTCTTGGTTTTCTGATGAGGAAGATGAGGAGAATGATGACTGTTAGATAGTTCATCTATAAAGGGATGACGACCATTGTGCATGTGTTGTAAAGTTGTCACTTCTTCTTGTAATTTTTTAATTTGTTCCTGAACTTGACCTTTTCTTTTATGTTCAGAAGCAAGATTATCTGGACTAAGAATATCAGATAGTACTTTTATTTGTTGTCTTAGTACAGCTACATTATTCTCTGTTTCATCAAGTTCTCTATTTACCTCATCAACATGACCTTTAATTTCTTCTTGAGTTGCCTTCAATGTATTTACCTGTGCACGTACTAATGCCCATGCACCAGACAGTGATGCAACTACTGCTCCAACTTGAAACAAAAACTGTGCGTCCATCTCCATTAGTTTGATTCATTCTTAATGTAGATAACAGACTTTCCAAATCTTGTAACTGAGGAAGGTATACCCATAGTTATTCTCCAATCTTTATATCAGGTGGATCACCACGTAGATCAGCACCACGGTAGAATCTTTCTAGTTTAGCCATGTTTCGTCTTAAATCTGCTATCTCTTTAGTGTAGTACTCACCAGTTTTCTCGTATAAGTTTCTATTTATATCTAACCAAAATTGTCTCTTGTCTGCTTTTGTAGTAGGTGCAGCACGACCATTTAAAATACCACGTATAACCTTTTTAGATGGTACTACACCACGTAGATCATATGAGTTTAAATCTTTTATTAATTCTTGTTTGCCTATTATTCCATCCATGTCTTGAAACAATTTACGAATAGCTTGTTGTGCAGTAAATTGCTCTTGAAGAACTTCATTATATTCTTTCATAACTTCTTCATAGTCATACCTTGATCTAGGATCAGCAAGCATGTCAGCAAGTTTACCTGAAAAGCTATTAAAGTTTTGCCGTGCATTAGAATTAATTGTATTAAGAGTATATCCCATAACTCTCTTAGGATTAAATACCTCTTCTCTTAAACCGGGAAAACCTAAACCATTCTTTTGTAGTAAATCAATAAATCCTTCAGCAGGTTCATCTACTGTACCAAACCTTTGAGGATAGAAGAACCGTTCTACATCTGAACCGGGAGTACCAAACTTCTCAAATGCCTCTGCATCTTGTGCCATATCTCGTACAAACTTAGTATATCCCGGTTCTAATGATTTACCCATAGAGGCTAAGTCTCTGGCAACATTAGTTGATTTACCTGTAACTACATTACCTAAATCCATAGCTGCCTCTAGTGCAAGAGAAGGAGACACATAAGGTTCAAATAGTTTCTTTCCTGCTTGAACAATAGACTCATCTAAATCTTTACTTACATCTTCACCACGTGATGCTTTCATCATAAGAGGTACAATACCGCCAATAACATATTGATCAGGATTTAGATAACTAACATCTACATATGTAGGCATACCATCTTTTGTTCTACCCGTTACAATCAGTGCAGAATTTTTCTGCCAATCAGGTAGACTTGCTCTCATCTTATCTACTGTTTCGTTCTCTCCAAGAGCAGCATTAATACCATATGCACCTGTGTATATTGCACCCTGCACTGCATATAAAGAAGCAAGTCTTTTAATACCTTGATTACGTAAAGCTGCGTTACCTGTCCCAAAACCTTCAACCATTTCGTCAGTTCCAGTTTTAAGAATTTGATATACGTTACGTAGACGTTCTGCAGGATAGGCAGTAAATGAACCAATGATAGGAAATGCTCGCATCTTTTCTAATAACGGAGGAATGCGACCATATAGTGGTGTTACATTACCTGTCTTAATCGCAGCTTGCTCGTTGATATAGTCTTCACGTGTAGGATTTATAACACTGTACTGCTGTTGAAACTCTGCTAGTTTTCTTTGTTGTATCTCAGGAGAAAAAGAATCAAATACTTTTTTAGCTTGTTGTCTTTCATTCATAAATACTGAAAATTTAGCAGCATCATCAATAGCACCGTATGATTCTCTTGCTGCTTTAGCAACTGCCTTACCAGGTTTACCAAATGTAGTTAGACCACCACTAACCATAAACTTTTGCATGATATTACCATCATCCATGTTATCAGTAACATCACCAAATCGTCTTAAAGTTTGATTAAGATCAATGTTTGATCCTTGTAAACCTAAATCTTGAAACTCTCGTATAGCTGTTCTTAACTCAGAATTATTTGTACCACCTTCCTTTAGTAGATTACCTATATATCTACCACCATCAATCAATCCTTTAGTGTTACCACTAGATGCAGCATAACCTGCAGCACCTATAGCATTACGCATCATAGCGATAGGACTGTAAACTGTCTTACCTGCTTTAGCAAAAGCCTGTGTGCCTAAGAAAGACCGCATAGCTGTACCAATAAGGTTATCTTTTTCTGCAGCTTGATGACCAAAGAAATTTGTATCAAATAGTTCCTTTAATCTTACGCCTTCATCTTTTGTTATGTAGATATTTTTTAATTTTTCATCTATGCGTTGAAACGGTACATTCATAACCGTCTCTTCAATCTCACTACCTTGATACTTAGCAGGTTTAACTGTGCCAGTAACAGACATAACATCACTTATATCTTGGTCAGGAAACTTCTGCCTAAATATTTCTCTTGCTTCTGCTGGACTTTTAGCTGCAACAGCAGCACCTCTATTTAGTGCATCATTAACAATATCTCTAGCAGTGTTTGCTCTTGCTGCTGTATCTACAATACCGTTGATTGTTTCTGTTATACGCAAAGCAGGACGATTATTATATCCAAGTATTTTTCTTACAACATTAGGAAGTGCCTTTTGATCTAACTTTTTTTCAAATGCACCTGTTTCTTTTCGCATACTACGTGATGGTTGATATAAATTTTTAGCTGCTTGTAAAACAAATTCATTCTCATCTGCATCACTAATTATACGTCCATCAGTTGTGATATATTCTTTAGTGTACTTTTCCCACCTCACATTTGTTGGGTCTGCTGCCATAGCAGATTTTAATTCTGTAAGAACAGTTGGATTTTCTTTTATAAATTCATCAAAGTTTTGTGTTCTTTTGTTTACTGCATACGCTTCAGGAACACTACGAACATAGTTAGAATCTTTATCAAAAATTCCTTTTGTTTGTTTGTTTAATGCAGCATCTCTACCATACTTAAATGATTCTTCTCGTAGATCAAAAAAGTCATTTATAATTCTACCTGCTTCTGCATCTCTTGCGGTTACTTCTCTAATAGAAGTTGCATCACCTTGTAGTGCTTTGTTAATTAAACTATTCTCACCTTCTATTTCTTGTTTACTGAAAAGAGGTTTATCTTCTTTTGTTTTAGATAATACACTATTAAACTGTTCTGTAAGTTTATCAGCTTGATCTTTAAGTGAAGATGCTTGTCCTGCATTACGTTCAACAAGTCTACGCTGAACTTCAGATACACCTGCGGTAGGCAGAAGATTACGTTCCATCCATGAAGATGCTCTTTCAACAGCAGGTATATTATTTCTTACCATATCAAAGCCAGACTTAGCAGGTCTTGCTACAGCAGTTCCTAGCATACTAGCAGCTACACCTGCTACAGGACTTATCGTGCCTTCCAGTATACCTTGTAATGCAACAGTGGTAGGATCAATCTCTTTACGTAGACCAATGTCCTTCTCTACACTTTGTCTTTCATAACCTTGATATGCACCACCTGCACCTGCAACTGTACCTTCTACAGCTAGACTTTTTAAAACTGCAGGTGATGCAAAGTTTTTAATCTTAGCCTTTAGTGCTTGCCTTACACCCAGCTTTGCAGCTTCCTTTGCTGCTAATCCTGCAGCACCACCAGCACCAAGAGTAAATGCACCTGCAACAGCAGAAGCTAGATTGGTAGGATCACTTACACCTGCTAGAAAATAGTCTGCAATTGCTGCTCCTTTTGGTGCAGACCCTTCTCCAAAGTTAGGTAACTGATCAACAGCATTCATTGACCGTGCAAGAAGTTTACGACCAACATCATCCATACCTTCTACATCAGAAGCAACACCTATAGTAGATAATAAATTAGTATCAAAGTATCTTTTCTTTGTTAGAAAAGTATCTAATATTTCTTTATTATCACCATAAGCAACTGGTTCACCCAACGACTCAAGAGAATAGTACATAGAATCAATTACATCTTGATCCTGTAATAGTCCCTCGTATGTTGTTCCTACCTGTTGTTCTTCAGACATTTATTATTTAGTTCCTTAAGAAGCTGCTGTCATTGGAACATTTGCTAGTTTAGTTCTAGATTTAGGTCCAGTGCCAGTTCCTGATACATTTAACATACTTTCAGCAGCTAATCTTACGTTAGGTTTGGCTGCAATTAATGCTGCTTTTATTCTTTTTGGATCACCCAAATCTACTATTTTAAAAACTGTGTCCATATCTTTAGCATCAAGTCCTTTATCAGCTAATGCTTTTCTAAGTTTAATATTTAATTCAACAACACCTCTTTCTCTATCCGCTAGTGCAATTGCTTGATCAGCTTCAAGTCCTGATTCAGCAAGTTCAATTGCCCTTTTCTGTATTGTAGCTTCTTTAGCTTTCTCAGGCATATCACTAAATGCTTCAGCTAGCTGTTGTGTTGTAGCCTTTTCAGGATCAGCAGCAGCAAACTTTAACAACCCTTGAGCAAAGTCTGCCATACCATAACCTAAGTCTTCTTTTTGTTTTGCTAGTAGTTCAGCTTGACCTTCATATTTTTTAGATAGAGCATCTGCAATTTTCTTTTCACTTGCTATTAAAGAACGAATGTCACCAAAAGCAGGTTCTGAAACAGGTGGTTGTGCAGGTATCTTTGCTGGTTCTACAGTCTGTGCTTTCTTTTTCTCTTCTGCTAATTTTGCTTTTTCTTCTTCAGCTTTTTTAGCAGTTAAAACATTTTCTTTTTCAATCTTTTTTGCTTGCTCTATTGTAGCCTGTCTCTTATCTGGTTGAGAAAGAGCAGATTGTTTAAGACCAAAAGTAGATTGTTCTTGAATCTTTGGTAAAATTCTTTCTAATGTTTGAGGAGAATCTTTTAGTGCCTCTTTCACAATATCTTCTTCTATAGCTTTTTCTCTTAAAAGTTTTATAGCACTTCTTTCTTTTAATTTTTCTTCTTCAGATATTTCTTCTTCACCAAATAATCTTTGCCCTAAATTAGATAAAAATTCAGGAAATGGAGAAGGTCTATCATCAGGAACACCTTGTGATGCTGCTGTAGCAGGTGGACCACCATTTTTTAAACCAACAAGTCCACCTTCCTTTTTAAATGCGCTTGCTGCGCCAATAGCAAGTCCACCAAGTCCTGATGCTTGTTGTAAAAATGAAGGTGCGGGTTTAGTAGTCTGTGAACGCTGTATAGTGGAAGCAGGAATAGGTGCAGCATAACCACGAATGATTGACTGATAGTCCTGTAGTGTACGCTCTGGGAATGTGCGAGCAATCTCGTATTCCTGTTGTGCAATGTCCAATGCCTGTTGCTGTTGTCCTTGTCTTTGTGCACCAATAGCTTCAAGTGCAGACAACTCTCTAAATGCCTGTCCCGGCGCTACTTGTCCTAGTGTAGCAAACTGTGCACCTGCAAGACGTTCACGTTCACGTTGCTGTTGTAGGCGTGCTTGTGCATCTTCGTATGCTCCAGCTAAACCACGTGCCTGAATGTCACCTAATTGTTGTTGTAGATTACGTGCCTGTTCTGCTTCAAGAATTGCCTGACGAGAACCACCAAATCCACCAGCAGCGACAGCCTGTGCACCTAACTGTTGACGCTCTACGTCTGCTGATCTACGTGCTTCACGCTGTTGTATATCTACTACATTCTGTAGATAAGGATTCATAAACTGTGATACTTGTGGTGCAGTAGGTGCAAATGCACTAGCTGCTGTAAGTCTAGCAGCAGGATCAAAGTATTGTTGTCCCTGTCCTACAAGACCTTTGATATTTTCAAATGCTTGTGTTTGTTCAGGAGAAAACTCTGCAATACGTGGACCTGAGAATGGAACATAACCTTCTACTTCTCTACGTTCTTGAATTGCCTTTGATTTCTCAAGAACATCAGTAACGAATGGTTTTAGTTCTTCAGGAATAGTAGCTTGTTGAGTAACAGTCTGTGTAGTAGGGGGAGGAGGAGGAGGTGAACCACCACCACCAAACTGAATTAGATTGGTATGTGGGTTGATTGTACCTGATCCGCCCATAGCACGCAGAACTGCCATCTCTTCCACGTTGACATGGGCAAGTTCAGTATCTCCATCAATACCTTTACCTGACAAGTCTTCATAGAGACAGTTGTACAGTTCAATCTTTTCTGCTATAGAAAGATCATTGATCAACTTGTTTGCTTCCATTACTCAATTTCCTTTACAATCGTAGTATAATACTTTTTAAAGTTAAACTTCTTAGTGTACTTTAGCCAGCCATCCCTGACATAACACTCAAGTCTTACTGCTCCTTGTTCTCTACCCCACTGCATTAGTGGAGAATTATCGTCCATTGTGTACTCGTACCACTTGCTTATTGTATGTGGCTTAGTGCCTACTAGCGGTAAAGACAAAGCCTTATACTTAGGATACTGTATCAACTGTGTAATACATGCACCTAACATTCCTTCTTCTTCTTCACTTGCTAAAACCCATAGCTGCATTTGATTATGAAGTAAAGAAAGATATATATCATCTATGTCTCTTTCATTCATGCCTCTGTCTAAAGGTTTTTTAATAAAGTGTTTTACATAAGGCCAAGTAACTTCTACACAGTTTTGTTCAATTCTTATTAGTTTCATTTTTATTTTTATTATTATTGTTGTTGTTAATTACCTTGATCCTGATTTTCCCAAAATGCGCGTTGTCTTCTATCAAAATCTCTTATTTCCTGCGCTTTTCGTTCTGCTGCAGAAGGTGCATTAGCTTCTGCTGATGCTGCATCTTGTTTTGCAAATCTTTCTTCTATACTTTCTAATCTACGCAGTGTATCTCTCGCAGTAAGTTGATCATCAAAATTAGTCCTAGATAATTCAGTCACATCTACTTGTGGACCGGGAGAAGTATATCCAGTACTACCATAGGGAGACAGTGGAATACTTGCAAGTCCTGTGAAAGGTGATGTAGGTGTAGAAGCAAGTGGTGAAGTAATTCCACCACCCTTATTACTTTGTATAGGTGTAGGTAATGGTTGTGCTACTACTGGATCAGAAGCAAATGTAGGAGAAGGTACAGTAGGCGTACCTCCACCTTTATTAGATGCACTTGGAAAACCTGCTGGACCTGCTGGTGACACTGGCAATGTAGACATACCTGCACCACGATTTACCAACTGTGGAGTTGCTGGTGCTGGTGTTGCTGGTACTGTTGCTGGTGTTGTAGGTGTTGTAGGTGTTGTAGTTACACCTCTTGCTCCTCCCATTAAACTAATCCTCTCAAACCTTGTTGTGCATTAAGCTGTTGTTGTTGTTTCTGTGTTCCAAATGAGTCTTGTCTAATACCCTTAATAAAACCATCTAACTGTTCTGATCCTGCATTAGAAGAACCATTACCAAGCATAGCTACTACATCTGCAGGTATAACATATTCGTCACGACTTAGCAAGGCTTTGTCAGGATTGTTGCCCTCTACTTCAAAAAGTATTTGATCTGACATACCATCACCATTACCAGCTACCTGACCTTCAAAGTAAGGTTGTACCATTCCCCCTTCTGCTTTAGTAATAAAATCAGGTAGGAAATTTTTTATTATATTCATTAAACCGTCTTCATCTCCTTCAGATACTGGAACAGGATTAGGTATATCAGACGAGTCACTCAGTGCTATTTGCTGACCAACATATATTTTATCTGGATCAGAAATTCTACTTAAATTAGATGACATTAAATCTTCTATAGACATACCTGATTTAGCAGCTAACTTACTTAAAGTATCTCCCGGTTGAATAGTATACAATTCATTAGAACGAGTATCTACCATATTTTCTTCTAATAAATTAGGAGCAGGACTACGATCAACTTGTGGTGCAGTTTCGCTAAAGAATGTTTTAATAGCTTTTTCTTTAGTAGGTTTGTCTTCTCTTCCTCTTGTATGATGTATATCACTATATGCTCCAAACATTGCTTCTTTATCACCTTGAGCAATTTTAGTTAGATATGCATCACTTCCTTTTGCTTCGCCTATATTACCAAAGAATAATTCTAGTTCTTGGTCAGGTGTTAAAGATAACACATTCTCCTCTAAGTCTTTTGTACTTTTAGTAGAATTTTTATTTAGAGTTTTTAACCACTGTGGTATTTCTTGTCCCGTTCTTTTATATGAAGATATAGTTCTATTAACTGCAGTTTTTACTGAACCATGTACACCTTTCTTTGCTTTAGGATCAACCTTTGTTAGCCACTGAAAGTCTCCTCTAGCACTACTATCTGGATTAATTCTATTAATACCACCAGAACTTTCAATCTGTTTTGTCTTTTGTGCAAACTCTAAAAAGGGAGTAGCATCTTTAATTCCTAATCTTTTCATTGTAGACTGCAAAGTTACAGGCAATATATTTTCTATTTGATCAGGTTCACCTCCTCTTCTTAAAGAAACTATACCTCCTTCAGCTAACCCTACCAACCCACCTGCGTTAAACCCAAAGTCAGCACCAGTACTAAAAGAAGTTGAAGGCGCTTTACTACCTGCTGGAGTTGCATATGCTTGTTGTCCTTGTGCTAGTTGTTGTCCAATAACTTGTCCTGCAGATTGCATCTGTTGAAACAGTTGCTGATTACCTGTAGGTTGTTCAATAAACTGTTGTCCACGTGACATTGCCTGATCACGTTGTAGTAGTTCATCCTGCTGTGCACGTTCAGATATCTGTTGTTCCTGTTGTTGTAGCAGGGGTATTTGTTGTTGCTGTTGTTGTAGTACTGGTGATAGTTGTGACTGCAGCACTCCTTGTTTAGGTGTACCACCCTCTGCCAAACCTACAAGTCCACCCTGTGCAACATAACGATACTGTTCTGATAGTGGCTGATAACCACCCTCTAGTGCCATGCGGACATACTCTTCTGATGATCGAGCAGGTGACTGTACACCACCAGCAAGTGTACGTTCACGTGGTGTGTAGGATGAGAATGTCAATGGTTCAGGTTCTTGGTATTCCATTTCTGGTGGTGGTTGCATTAGTGTATTAAGACCTGCACCAACGTAGGTTGTAGGGCTAGTAAGAACTTGACTTGCTCTTTGTGCTACAGTTATGTCAGGTGTTATAAATCCAGCATCTAATGCTTGTTGTGGTGTAATTCCTGTAGCAGGTAAAGCAGAACGAAGACCTAGAAATCCTTCTTCTACAGCTTTACCGCTTATAGTTTGAAAAGTTGGTTGTCCAAGTTGTGTACCAGCAGCTATAGCACTTTCTGGTACTGCTTGTGCTGCAGCAATTTTTGAAAATGGAGCATTAGTAACTTGTGCAAATTCAGAACTTAACTGAGGTGCTATATCACCCGATGTTGTAGCTATTTTATCTAAACCTGTTCCCGGTGTTTGTTCTAATCCCGGTGCAAAACCTTGCATAAATCCTGCAGTAGCGCCTGACATTAGACCACCAAGTGCAGCTTGACCCGGCTTTTGTCCAGCCGCAAGACCACCAGCAAATGATCCAAGTCCTGCACCAATACCAACTCCAAATGCAGACCCAAATACAGGAGCAAAAGCTGGACCAAGGAGTACACTACCAGCTATAGCACCTACTGCAGGAAGAAGTGATTTAAAACTAAATGCTTCAGGTAGTCCTGTATCAGGATTGATTGTTAGTGTGCCAAGAGATGCAAGTCCTTGTAGTTCATCAGGACGTACATGCAACAACATGCTGTCACCATAACGTCCACGACTAGCTAATTCATCTGCTACAGGTGATAGTGGCGCTTCATTAATACTACCACCTTCTGCCACTGCAGCAATACCACGTGTCTGTGGTATACCTGAGTAAGGATTAAACTCTAGTCCACCCATACTTCCCATAGCTGCAATGTCCTTTGTAGGAACATAGGCTAGTTGTGTTGCAGGATTGTTGTCTCGCATATTAAGTAAACGAGTAAGTCCTGCTGCTGGTGCATTGGGGTTTATATAATTCATTACTACAATACCTGTTTTGGATTTAGATAGTTTGATTGTATTTTAGTCATATCAGCATGTAACGTATTAGGATTATTATACAATGGAGTTTGTGAATATGCCATAGGTGAACCTGTAGTATACTCCGGTGGCTGTACTGATCCAGTATTTACATTCTGTATGTAATTACTACTCTGCAAGAATTGTGCTACTTTATTCATATCATACATTAGTGAAAGTCTACCCATCCTGTTCCACTTACATAACCTCTATACTTACCTACACTTGAAGAAAATACTACATCTCCATTAGCAGGTCTTCCTACAGAAGCTATTGTAACTACTGTTAAAACTTTAGACGCAGGTGAGTTATCAACCTGTGTATCTCTTGCTTCAAGAAGAAACTTTAGTTCTCCTGCATATGAAACAAGATAGTTATATAACTTCTCTACATCATTCTTATTTAAGTGTGCATACTGTGGTAGTTCAGGATAAAGAAAGGCCATTATCGTTTACCGTCTGGTTGCAGACCTAACCTAACACTACCCCACTTCCATGAAGTTCCTATATCTGCAGTAGACACTCTGATATTTGCTTGTCTTCCACGTGCACGAAAGTCAATCTTTTGTGTAGCATTATTAATAGTATATGGTCCTTTTTCAATTGTAGTACCAGAAGGATACATTTTAGTATTAATTGAAAACCTAATTGATCCTTGATTAATAGTATAGTCAGGAACAATTTTATTCATAAACATGATTTGATCACCATCTTGAATATCAAAGTCAGCAGACTCAAGAAAAGAAGATAATGCCTGACCATCACCAGTAAAGACAGATGTAGGTTCATTGTCCCATATATATGTATTGTCAGTAGCTGACACTCTTCCTGTTGCTATTGTATTTAGGAATACATCACTATTATTAAAGGTAGTATAAAAAGATGTACCATAGTACCAAGTATCTTCCATGAAGTTATATATAACGTAGGCATTAGGTTCAGAAGAGTTAGCTGTAGGATATAACCATATAATTTCGTGAAACTCTGAATTAACTCCTGCAAATACCTTATCTTTGTTTGTCATATTAAAGTTATCAAAAATATAACGTCTTACTGTACAGTTTAGTTTTCTTACTCTACCATCAAAGATAAAGAAGTTATTGTCACTCATCCAAAAACTTGCACCGTCCACATTAATTGAAGCATGTGGACCAATTAATCCACAGTTAGAACCTAATTGTGTAAGATTAAATATAAAGGGTGGACCAACAAATTGAAGTGCATACATCGCCTTGTCCGTCCATACATGAATAGCATTACGAGAACGAATACCACCCTGAATCTGTGTGCCATCAATTAACTGTAGTTCACCAGATGTAGAAGAAACTGAAGGTATCCAGTTACTATAGTCTTCCTGATCTGACCAACGGATAAGAAGAGGATTGAATATAGAAGTACCATACTCTTCTGTACCAAATGCTATAACATGACGATCATTAGGTGAAACAACAATACTATTTATTTGAGAAGGAGCAGTTCCAACAATTGAAGTTCTTACTGGTGCGGTACTTGCATCTGCATCCCAGTGAAGTAAGTTACTTCCACGACGAACAGCAAGAAGGTCTTCACCAAAGTTATCTAAGGACCATTGTGTTGCAAGGAAAGTAATGTTAGAAGCTGTAGCAGGTTCATTCCATGCTCTCTGTCCTGTTGTAGAAGCACCAGCATTATACACTCCTGCGCCATAACCTAAACCTTGAATTGGATTTAGCTGCCCTGTAGCAAGAAGAAAACCTGCTACACCATGACCCTGATTTGTCTCTGTACTTGTAGCAATGCTTGCAACACTAATATAAAAATGATTTAATCCTGATACACTTACAGCTTCAAAGGTAGGTCCACCATATGCTGAAGTAGAAAAGTCTATACCGTTTGTACCAAAACCATTGATAGATGTATTTGAAAACTCAATAAAATCCCCAACACTAACATCACTGTTATTAAGACTTACTTCAATAAGATTAGAACCTGCACTGGTAGAGAAGCTACCCTGTGTTCCAATGTCACCAATACTAACTGTACTTACAATTGGTGTAATATCATAAGGCCAATCACCATCAAGAAGATATAGTTTCTTTTCTGTGCCTACAGATAGTAGTTTAATTGTATTATTATTAATCCAAGTCTTTAAGTCTCTACCTACACCAAGTATATCATTGGTAGTATGCTTTTGATAACCTCTAATATTCTCAGGTTTTCCTTCTCTAAATCTTACACGATCACAGTCATACCATGAACCTTCTTCAGAATACTGAGTTGACTCACGGCGAATACCGGGATTAAAATTAAATTTAGAAAGAGTTGATGCGGTAGAAGACATTTATATTTTATCCAAAAGATGAAACAAAAACTGTATCTATAGCGGACACGCCTCTTACATTGTATACAAGAAGGTCTACTGAATTTATTGAAGTAGACATTGTAGGCACTGTACCACCAACAAACTTAAATGAATCTCCAAAGGCTAAAGTCCTACTTCCTGTACCATCTTGAATAACGTATATCTGACCTGTCTGACCTAACGCAGTATTGGTAGGATTTTGTAATGTTCTATTGCCACCAAGCGTAACAAGAAAGTTTGTACCTGAAGACAGATCAAGAGCAATAGAAGTTGCGTCAGTAAGAGTTACTGGTGTACCTGCAACTTGTTTTGTAAATGTTGCTTTACCTACAGTTTCAATTGAAGTAGTAACAACATTAAATGCAGCGTTGCTAACAAACGCTTCAGTAGCAGAAATACTTGTAGCAAAACCTACAGCACTTGAGAATGTATTTAGATTAGTAAATGTATTGCTTCCTGAAATAAGAGCAAATGTAGAACTAAGATCAAAACCTTGTGCATTTAAACTGTATACTGAAACACCATCAGAAATAATGTGTGCAATTGCACCTTCAGATATTATAGAACCTGTACCTGCATCAGTTTTTAAAGTAATTGTTGCACTATTTTGCCGTGTTGTCTGATCATTAACAATAAAACCTTTTGACTGTTCAGGTATAATTACATTAAGATTTGTAGAGACAGTACCAGATAGTTCAAGGAATGCTGACCTAGCCTGATCAGATGTACCATCAGCAGTTGTTAGCGTTACATCTGCAGAAGACACAACAACAGTTGTATATGCAGCAACAGCATCGTCAACTAGATCAATAACATTTTGATTGAGAATTGCACCCCAACTATTAGGGTTTTCTCCATCACCCTGCTTCTCTAGTCTAATGCGAGTAGTATATGTACTAGCCATTCTTAAATTCCTTTATCTTTTGATGGTGTTCCAGCAGCTACTATGTAACCTGCTACCATTTTATTAGGTGTAACTATCTTCATTATAGAAGTTTCTATCTTGTTATAATCTTTATAGCTTGTAATTACTTTATCAACTATAAATAACTTAGGTTT
>WLWF01000198.1_pt1 | contig 58898 bp, 77 predicted proteins | sample 6718331 | NCBI WGS metagenome assembly WLWF01 (sample SAMN12718692, study PRJNA515312) | sponge metagenome | isolation source: marine sponge | host: Mycale hentscheli | place: New Zealand: South Island, Marlborough, Capsize Point | collected 2003-05-01 | reverse complement strand
TCTGAGTCAACATTACCTTTAGCTCCCGCTCTCATAATGTTGGTCATACCCATATATACTTTATTCATTTGTAAAAACAGAGTGCTACCAAACATAGTAAAGAATCTATTTTTAAAATCAGTGCTCATTTGTAATGGAATCTTTTCTGTTCTCCCTCTTGTTTGCTGTGTTAACTCATAGTTTTCAAAACTCTCTAAAGCTACTTCAGGGTCTACCCCCGCTCTTATGTCGGCATTATAATTAGCCATATAACCCATTACCCCCATAACGTCACCCAATATTGTTGGTGAAGCCATTGCTGTTTTAAAAGCTCTTATAAAATCTCCCATCCTTGTTTCTTTTTGACTCACGCTTCTGTCTGTTGGACTACCAGAAACTAAACCATATAAGTCTCCTTGTAAACCTTTTTGAACCCTATCTCTAAATACAGGACTTAACTTGTAAGCTTTTTGTAATTGCTTAGGAAGCGTAAGCATTATATAACCCATGTCGGCCATAAAAGCAATTAGCTCAACAGGAGTAAGGACAACATCTTTAAGTTTAGTTGCTCTACTTTGTTGGTCTTTAGGCGCTCTACTTCTAGTAAATTTATAGTCTTCAAAAGCATTAATAAAAGAAGAGGCTTGTTTAGGAATCTGCATTAATCTAAACGCTAAAGCATAAGAGGTAAATTTAGACATAATTTTTTCAATAAACCCTTGCTGAGAATCATTAAGAGAATCGGGGTTAATAGCAAAATTCATTGCTCTTTTTATAGCACGGTCTAACCCGGAAGCTTCTAATAATACCTTTACGGAGGGTGTATTAATAATAGCCGTTAAATCTTTAACACCTAAAGCGTAAGACTTGTAGTGCTCCATGTTTTCTACGTGGTTAGATAACGTATCTAAAAAACCGGGGTCTAAATTAACATCCCCTGTAACATCAGCTCTTTCTTTTAAAGCAGAGTGGGTTTCATCTGTAAATATATTACCAAAGTTGCCATCTTTTAAAAATTGTTCCGCAGCCTTTTGTCTACTTATGGTTTGTGTTGGAAAGTAGTTTTCTACATAATCTAAACTAACATCATTTGATTCTTTGTAAACCTCATTTATAGTTGGAAAGTATTCATTACTTAAAAAGTCCACTACTTTGTCTGCAAACTCTATAGGCTGAGCTCCTAATATTTTTTTAATCTCATCTATTTTTTCAGGCGTAAAGCCTTGCTTTTCAAGCTTAGCTCTTTGAGTTTCGTTTTTACTTAAAGTATATATACGTAATAATTGGTCACCACTAAGCTCCATTGTTTTTCCTTTTACTTTTAAGTATACTTTACCAATATAAAGTTGTTTTCTTATTTCCTTGTAACCTTTTGTAATTCCAGGGATAGAGTTAGCTATCTCATCAAACTTCTTGTTTATCTTTTCAATACCAAGTATTTGATTTCGGTGCATCTTTCTTAAAGGTCTGTATATATTGTTTTTAAAAAAGTTTTTGCCCTCCAAACTTCTATCTAATATATCAGTAAGAGTTCCTAGGTGAGACAAGTGTTCTTTAAAAAATGAGCGAATACCTATTATGCTGTTAAATTTTAAACCTTTGACATAGTTTTTTAAATTCTTTAAAAGTTTTTTATCTCTAAATATGTCTTTAATTTTTAAGTTATCCTGACTTAATTGGTTTGCATTTTTAGGAATTTTATTTCCTTTTTCGTCAGTAGTAAATAACTCAGGATATGTTTTTTCTATTTGCTCTGTTGCTTGGTCACTTAACTTCTCTTGTTTAGCTGCTCTTTCTAATCTTTTTAATTGTAACCTTCCAATAGACTCCGCTCTAGCTTCTTCTAATATTTTTAATTTAGCTTCCACCTCTTCCATGCTTGCAGACATAATATCACCTACAGTATCAAACGCTTTTATTTTATTAAGCATTGCCTGCTCTTTATTTGTTAAGGCTTCAGGGTTATTAAGAGCTTTTGCTATTAATTCAGCCTCAGTTATTTGAAGTTGTTTTAATATATTATCAGAACTTATTTCATCTTTTATTTTTTGAATCTCTAAGTTTCGGGTGTCATTATCTTTAATTAAAGCAACCTTTAAAACTTTCTTCACCTCTTTAAAGAAGTCACGACCAATAGCATCTAAACCTTTACTAATTTTCCTACCACCTTTGGTAACTGCTGCTGCAGCTTTTTTTCTTACTAACTTTTCAATCTTTAAGATTAATTCGTTTTTAATTTTTGTTTTTTGTTTATCTACAATCTTCATCACCTCCTCTGTTTTTGCTATGTAATTCTCAGAAGTCAAGTCAGTAATTCTTTTTAATAAAGAATTAATTTGTGTTTGACTATAGGTGCTTGACTTAGGAAGTGTTCTTCTAATTAAACCTCTAAGTTGATTCTGAAGGTTTTTTATATCTTTAACGGCTAACTTTTTATTCTTTATAATGTTTCTAATAGAACTTATTTCCTTTTGAATAGTTGGGTTGGTTCTTATTTCTAAGCTTCTATCTAGCGCCACCTGCATAGCCATTTGTGTGTCGGCATTTTGTTTTTGATAAACCTCACTTTCTTTTAAAAGTCGTTGAGCTTCTGCTCTAACATCAGAATAAGTTCTAACTCTTCTTGCTCTTCTTTTACCTTCAGGAGTGGTGTAAGCAAACGTGTTTAATTTATTTTTAATAGTATTAAATAATCTAAAACCATCTATTGCTCCTCCTTCTATATTAGTAAATTCAGTAGGTAAAGTAACATTCTCATCCACTTGAACTTTCATAGCTTCATTTATATCTGTAGCCTTAAAACCTCTTGATTGTAAAACACTTTTTATAGATGCGTCTGATATTCCCTGCTGTCTACCCATGTTAACTATATCAACAATAGAGTCAGTAGAACTAAACATTACTTCCGGGTTCTTTAATTGTATAAGTTGCTTGTCGGTAAGCTTTATTTCTTTACCAGAAAATATATCTGCTAGTGCTGTTCCTAAAAACTTATCAAGTGTCATGTTTTCAATTTCACTTGTAGTTAAATCTTTAGACATTTTAAACTGCGTTTTAATGTACGTCCACATTCCTTGCAGCCAATTTTTAAATTTAGAAACCAAACTAGCACTTGCAATATCTTCACCTTTGTTAGCTATTAATATGGCCATAGTTTCATTCACTGCCTTTTTAACATCACCATTAAATTTACGTAGTTGCTGTTTATAAAGCTGAGTTTCCATAACAAGCTGAGAACCTTTTTTATAAATATCCCTACCTTTTTCCGTAGTTTGTAAGTAATTAGTCCAGACGTGACCAAACTCGTGAATAGATGTGTTAAATAATTCTGATTGACTATTATGAACTTCAGGGTTTATCCATATATCTCCATCTACAGTAACACCATAATACGTAACACCATCTCTAGTATATTGTCTAACATCATCTCTGCTTATAACATTATTAAAAGCCTCTTGTGTTGAGCTTATGTTTACTGAAGGAAAAGCCTTATTCATAAAGGCTAACATTTGAGTATTGTTGTTTACAGGGTCTCCTTCTGTTACTAGACCACTTATAACTCTTGATATTTCTGATGGGGTAAGAGCACCATAGGTCGCAAAAGCTTGATTCAACGCATCCACTAACATTTTTTCATCTTTAAAACTAAACTGAGTTTCTGCCATAACCTTTCTATCTTGGTTTCTTCGTGCTTGCGCGCTCGGGCTTTTTCTAGTTGTAGGTTTTCTTCTTGTAGTTTTTCCCTTTTCTTCTAAAGCAGACCATGTTCTTTCTGCTCTTTCCGAAGTATAGTTTTTATCAGATTTTAAAGGTTGGTTGTACGTTTCTTGCACATAATCATTAGAACCCTCATACATTTGTTGACCTAATCCTAAACCTTGCAGGTCCGGATGTATTTCTGAAATGGTAACCGTTCCGTTTTCTTTACCCATCTCAATACCCTGTCTTCCTGAAATCATTTCAAGCCTTCCCACTAACTGACCATCTGCATGTAAAAACACACGAGCCTTATAAGGACTTAATTGGTAAAGTTCTCTTTGTTCTTTAGTCATTTTACTTCCATCCAACACCAAATAGTTAACTTCTGTTTCTTTGTTTTTTATTCGAGTAACCAAATCAGCATCTAGCTCAAAAGAGGGTTTGTTATTTTTAAATATACCGGTAGTAAACATCATACCACCACGACTTCTTGGTTCTTTTTGGGATAGTTTGTCAACTAAATTATTAAAAGAGTTTTGAAGTCCTCCTTCTACCGGAGTTCTTTTCATTTTAGGAGTGGTAGATTTTTTCTGACTTTTAAACTCAACGAACTCTGCATTGTCATCTATCTTTCCTTCTGTTTTAAAATCAACTTTTGTCTTAGTGTCCTCTTGAAGCATGTTTTCTAAGTCCATTGCTCCTTGCATGTCACTTTCAATCTCCGCAACTCTAGTTTCATTGTCAGTAAAAAGTTGTTGTTGAAACGGTGTTAATTTTTTATTATTAATATTTTTATTTGCCACTTCTGATAAAAGACCATCGAGTCTTTGCTCATCTAACTCTCCACCTGCATATCTAGTTTTATCTTTTCGTGTAGCTTTTAGAGGCTTAGGGATAGAGGGTGGTTGGGCTTCTACGTCAGTCTCTTGCTCTTGGACCTGAGAAGTTTGGTCTTTAGTGGTAGTTTTTTGTTGGGTGTCTCCTTCTCCCACTGTTGAGCCATCTGTGGTTTGTTTTTCCACATCCACGCTTTCTGTTTTTGACTCTTGAACGGCATCTAATTTACTATTTAAAAGGGTTAATACTTCGTTGTCATTTTTTACATCTATATCTAAGTCTTGTAATTGCTTGTCGGTAAGCTTATCTAATTTTCTAACAAAAGATTTTTTAGTATACTTTTTGCCATCTATTGTATAAGAGGTTGTTTTTGTTCCCGGAGACTTTACATCTATTAAAGCAGACACATTTATGCCATCTTTTACTATTTGACCGGTAGTAGCCATTTGAGATAGCTCTGCGTCTATATCCGCTATAGTTTTAGAGTTTAATTGTTTTAGATTAGATGTTCTGCTTAGGTCTTTTTTAGCACTCAATAACTCCATAGCTCTAGCTATATTTTTATTAGAAGTGTTTTTACCTAATAGGTCTTTAGCGGTTCTACGGTTACCTATATTTTCTTGAATCTGTTGATTTTGTTCAGAACTAATTTTACCTAAATTAAGCATATTATTAGACCATTGAGATATTCTTGAGTCACTAACATTTTCATTAGCCATATAATTAAAGTCTAATAGATTGTTAGCTATATCAGTATTACTGTTATTAACTTTGTCCATAAACATATTTACAGCCATACCAGAGGTATTGTTTCCTAACCCTCCCCATGATTCTAATAATATTTCTTTACTATTTATTTCTTGACCTGCAGTTACTTGAGCTAAATACTCACCAAACCCTTCTGCGGCCGGGTCAAATACAATTCTTTCTCCTGTTGCTGCTAAAATTTTTGTTGACTTCAAGGCAGTTTTACCTGTTGTAAATACTTTACCTGCTAATCCTGCAGAGAAAAAATCTACTAAACCTATTGGAATACCTCTTTTTAACCCCATTTCTCTACCGGCTGCCCACACCTCTTTATCCGCAAAAGCTTTAGCTACATCATCAGGATTTGTTAAGTCATATCCGGCTTCACCCATAGTTTCCATTAAAGAATTTGTATACTCTAAAACAAAACCTGACAAACCAAAACCTGTTCTAAAACCCCAGGCTGCTCCTGTAATACCTCCCGGAATTGCACCACCTCCTGCCGCAGTTGCTCCCACACCCGCTCCCAAACCTGCTCCTATAGCTGTAGTACTTGGTATTATAACCATTCCATAAGGCAACATTTGCGTAAGACTCTCACTCATTAAAGCTAACCCATTAACTAAAAGCATATCTACTCTCAATCCACTTTCTCCCAATAAGTATTTTGTAGACTCACCACTAACAGCTCCTCCTTCTGAACGCATATATCTATATAAAAGCTTAGATTGTCGTGGGTCTATATTTGATAAATACTCAGCTACTCTTTCTTGAGTCTCTTTATCTTGAGGGTCCTTCATTCCTAGCTCCATTTGAATTAAAAGTTTACCCGCTTGTCCTCTGTTCCATGCGTTTTTTAAAGAAACCCTCCAAGCCTCCATTCCCGTTAAATATTCTCGGGTAATATTTGCATCATTTTTTCTATCAAAAAATGTTTTAGAGACTTCGTATTTATAAGCAGCAAACTGTTGAGTTAATGTACCCACATCTCTTGATGCAATAAGTTCTTGTTTTAATTTTTCTTCTTGTTCGTTTTTAGGAACAACAAACTGTAATGAATCTAAAGGAACACCAAATTGTTTTAATGACATAACATTCATTTGGTCTACATATTGAAGCGCTTGTTCATTTAGTTGTGCGGCTTCTTGAGCTTTGTATTCAAAATTACGTTGTAGTTTTAAATCTAACTCATCTCTTAAATCTTCTGCTTCATTACTCATAACTACATCTCTAAGAGATTCTTCTTGCTCTTCTAAGGCTTCTAATGTTTCTTCATAGTTGTTATATAAATTATAATTTCCGTTTGCGTCTTTGTAAACGTAATCAGGATGTAGTTTGGCAACATCTTCAGGAATTTTTAAAGTATTTGTACCATATTTGGGCATATAATACTCTATAAAATCTATATCATCTTTTACTTGGTCATAATTCTCAAACATTTCTTGTTCAGAATAATAATCTTTTCCTTTATCTTGATAAAACTGTTGAGCGAAAACTTCAGGTGAACTAATGTTTTTCCAACCACCTTCTGCAAATTTTGCTGCCTCTTCTTCAGTGTCAAAGTAATAAACCTCTCCTCTTGTTTTAGCAAACAATAAAGCGTCTTCCCAATCGTTTTCAGCAAACTCTGTCCATCTTTCAGGCCAAGCACTGTGTATGTCGTTGTCTGTAGGGAAAAGTGTAGGAAAAGCTACGAATCGACCATCTTCTTCAGCATAAGCCATAAGGTGTGATGACACACTACCGTCTCCATTTTGTCTAGCTATTTTTCTGCTTTGTTGTGCTTTAATAGATTGTGAAATAAAATCCGAAGGTCTTTCGCTTCTACTTTCTTCAGCAGTAGAAAACTTAATAATAAAGTCTTTTAATTTTGCACTTGCTTCAGGGTTTTTTTCATCAACCTCAATTTCAATGTTATTTAATCCATCTAAGGTTCTTACTTGTATATTTTGACCCCGTCCTGTAGCTGAAAAAACAAAGCCATATTTAGAAAACTTTTCAGTTAAATAATTAACAACATCTTCTTCTTTTTGTGACGTTAAATCAGGGTCTATAGTTACTATATCCTGTTGAAATTCTATATTATTATATAATAAATCGTTATAAGCGTTTTCTTTTTCTAGTTTTTGAATTTCTAGTTCTTTCTTTTTAATTTCATTTTGGCTTGGATAATTATTTCTTCTTTCTTTTTCTTCTTCAGATAAAGCATCATACTCTTCTTTTCCCTTTTTTATTGCTTCTTGATTTCGCGTTTCTTTATCTATTATATCCATTTGTGGAGCTACCACGTCAACACCCCTACGTGTTGCGTCCATTGGTTCGGATTGGGGGGTTAAATTGTTTTGTGATTGATTTTTAACATCTTCAAAAGTAAATGAATCTTTAACCTCATCACCCCCTTTTAACTCTTGAATTTTTTCTATAAATTCTGTTGGACTAGTCGACTGAAATTCCGATGAACCATCTTCCGAAGGAGAATCCAAAACGCTGACGTTTGGGTTTTTTTTTTCAGGTAAGGTTTCAATCCCCATTAATAAAGCGAAGTCCTCAACCTTTTTAGCATATCCTTCATTTTTAGCGTTATCGTACATTGTCATTAACGCATCAAAATCTTCTGACATTAACTTTAAAAAGTCCGCTTTACTTTTACGGTAACCTTCATCTACGGCTACCTTATACATTACATCTACTGCTTCTTCATTCATAGTTATATGTTAAAAGTTCGACATACTATTTCCACTCGAATTAGAAGTGTTTTGATTAGCTTTACTCGGTCTAACACTTGACGGTTGCATTACTCCATCACCACCACTCCACTGTTCAGCATTGTCTATTAGACCCATGCTTATAAATAAATCAGCATTATTCCAATCATCAAAATTATAACCACTCTCATTTACTGAAGCATAACTATTAATTTGTTGTTTATAGTCAATAGGTCTTATCTTCTGACGCGTCTTAGCAGCATTAAAAATATCTTCCATTATTTGATTGTAAACATTCTGCATAGTCTCCCCTCCTTGTGCGGTTTGAGCGTAAGTAGGGATTGTTATAGGAGCGGTCATTAACTCAGGATAAAATATAGTAATTGAAGCGCCCTTTTCACGTCTTCCCGAATAACCATCTAGCAACACCTCTTGGCCATCAGAGTTTTTATATTTGTACTCAGTATTGTTATTTTGTATTATACCACCTTGTAATTTATTATTAGGTAAAAATTCTAATATATTTTCTGCTGAATCTATAAATTCGTTGCTGTTTTCGTGTCCAAAATATTTATCTTCTAAATCATTAAAACTAACTTTATACAAAGATGGACTAACAGTTCCTCCCTCACCATCATCTTTAGTGGCCGTGTTAAAGTCGTCAATCTTTTCTTGATAGTCAATAACAAACTCTCCTACACCGTCACCTCTTACCATGTCTTTATATAGACCTGAGTTGGCTACTGCTTTATTCAAATTGGTTATGTCTTGGTCTCCTGATACGTGAGTAATAATAGCCTCAATAAATTCTTTAACGTTATCACTTTTCGGAATTCCAGGAATTTCAGTTATATTACCATCCTCGTCTTTTTTTGTTATATAAAGTTTTTGGTCTGTACCCACAAATATTTTTGTTATATCAGGGTTAGCTCCTTGAATCGTAGATAATACAGAGTTAACAGTATCATTATCGCCCGTCCACAGCTTAGCAAGATTAGAAACATAATCTTCAGCTTCATTATCCGCATCTCCTTCTTGTGATTTCCATTGTTGCTCTGTTCCGGCAGGTTTTTCTATTTTATCTAACTGTCCTTCAAGTTGAGTATTAAACATATCGTAAGCCGCTTTTTGTTGTTTCTTACCATTCTCAGTAGAAAAATCAGGAACTAATAAGCCACTGTTCATTCTTTCAGGGTCATTAATTAATAATATTAAGTCTTCATTTTTAGCAGCTTCTTCAGGGTCCATAGTAAAGTTATATGGATTGCCTGTATTTGGGTTTACATTTAAATAATCTGTTAACATACTACCTACATCCACTGCATTTGTCATTCTACTATTTATCCAATTTTCTTTAGCATCCACATATTCAGGATTATCTCTTGCGTCTGTTGTTGTGTAGCCGGGGTTAGCTCTAGTATACTCTGTCCACATAGTAGACAATTGACCCTCTATTTGATTTAAATTACCTTCTAAGTCGTATTTGTTTATTTTTTGTTTAACTCTATTTCCTAACTGTTGAACTTCAGCAAAGTCATTTTGATTCTGACTTATGCCTCCTGTTAAATTACCGTTACTATCTACTTCTCTTTTACCCAAGGTAACTCTAAAATTAGTAGGATTTATATACAAAGCGTGATTTTCTAATTTACCCAAAGCCTCTGCTTGCATCATTTGAAATTGCTCTTGAGCGGCAGAACAGTCAACACCTGTATCACCACCACAATTTTGCATACGCTTCATTGCTTCGTCATAGTCTGTGTTCCACGCCTCCATAGTGTCAAATATTTGACCTGTTCCATCTTTAAGATTTTGCGCCGACACAGTGTAATCTTTTAATGATATATTACCTGATTTAAGTTCTCTATCAAGCAATAGCATTGCTTGTTTAGCATTGTCTGCATATTCTAATAGTGCTTCATTTCTTCCTGCGTGATTACCAAGTGGAGAGTTGTTAAGAGTATCGAACATTTCGTCCGAATTCTTTTTTATCTCAGTTCTTTTACTCTCTCTATCCGTAGCAACGGCTTGCATTTCTTTATCAAGCTTATTGCTTATAGCACTCCAATCTGTAGTCTCTAAAGCTGTACCTCTTTTGTAACCTGTAGGTGCATTTGCTCCTGATACGTCTATTTTTCTTACTGCCATGTTATGTTAAAATTGATATTGACTAAATAAACTTTGATTATTTGTTCCTAAGTTGTTCATGTTTAAACCTGTAAACCTTTGTTGAAAATTTGGAGAGCCGTAGTTTTGACTTCCTTGAAATTTTTGTTGAAAATTCAAGTTACTCATATCAGTTCCCGCTCCTTGTTCTTTTGTAAACAATGGAGTAAACTCTTGAGCAGCCATACCGCCTAGTTTTACTGTACTATCTATCCCTTGTTGTATCATTTTTTGACGAGTCGCTGCCGCATCTGCTGCTCGTTGAGTATTCCCTTGGTATTGACCTAAATCTAAATTTACTTTAGCATCTCTTAAAGCCATCTCTTCTTCAACTGTAGCTTTTTCTAAATCTTGCATAGCGCCAATTTGAGCACTTTGAATCTTTTCTTCTTGTGCCTGAGAAGCTTGAAGAACTTTACCTGCAGTTGCCGCACCTCCTCTTTCGTCACCCTCTACTGCTTGTTGCATTTGTGCTGCTGATTGTATTTGGTTTTGTTCTCTTGCTTTATTATAAGGCTCCATGGATAAACTTAATTCTTCCATGTAGTTAGTCTCAAGTTTACCCCTTGCATCTTTCATAAATTTAGCCGCATCTCGCTCCGCTTTTGCTTGTATTTTTTTCTGCTTATTAGCTTGAATAAAACTACTCCCTGCACTTACAGCTGCACCTGCTGCCATTACTATTGTTGTTGCTGCCGCCATATTAATATACTTTTATCATTTCTTGAGTGTATTGGTCTCCTGCATTATAACCAAGTTTCTCATAAGTTTTTATTAAGTTTTTATGCCTTAATAAAGCATAACTATATTTATTGTCTTGCTTTTTACAAATCTCTCCTAAAGTTAAAATCAAAAGCTCTAAAGCTTTTTTTCTTCTTACAGGGTGTCGATATTCTTTATTAGATATTATCCAATCTACCCACCCCACTTTTGAATTTGTGTTGTAAACAAAACCTGCACATACAGGAGTTTTTTTATCCCATACCATTAAACCTCCCGTACCATTTTCAGGTAAAAAATCTCTCTGCGGAGGAGTCCATTTCCATTGTTTCCACCAAGGAACTAAAATTTTATCATAGTCCTCGTGTTGTAGTGGTGTTAAATTTAATTCCATTTCACTACAAAGATAGTAAAAAATAAAGATAAGTTTTTATTATGGGTTGCTTTTCATAACCTCTGAGCCTATTGAAAATAATTCTACAGCAGCAGAAGTATTAATCGATAAAGTTATATCTGCGTAATCTCCTAATAAACCGTAAGACTCTACTTGTTGGTCTTTTACAAAAATTAATAAAGAATCAGGAAAGTTGGTTGGGGGGATTATTCCGGGAGAAATATCTATTTCTACCATAGGTTGACCTGCAAAAGGTGAATCAGGTGGAACGGGAGGTGTAGCAGAGTAATCGGTATTAACACCTATAGCTGTTATAGTCCCTGTCCAAAAAGCTAAACCAAGGGTTCCCCCTCCTGCATTTTGAGTTATGGTTAAATCACCTACACTAACAATAGGATTGATAACAAATCCTAAAGGAAAATTTATTCTATACGCAGTACCCCCCAAAAATTCAACACTAGTTGCAGGAAAAGTTCCCACAGAACCTACACTCCTTTGATTTACCGCTTCTCCTATTAAATTTTGTAAAAGGTCCAAAGTAATAGTGTTATTAGTTACAGCAGAATCATAAATATAACTAAACATGTGACCTTCTTTATCTGAAACCCATTCACCATTTGGTGTTGCAGTAAAATTAGTAGTATGAGCATTAAACTCCATATTAGAAATTATAGATGTTCCCCAACCTGTCCCCGGTGTTCCAACTAAATTTATACTTTTAAAAACTTTTGTTTCTAAACTTGATTCATTTATAACTGTTCTAACACTACTTGCATGTTGTGTTCCATAAAAATTAGCACGGTCATTATTAGAATTATGCCTCCATATATTGCCTCCATTAAAAGTGTATAAATAATTATTAGTTCCTTGTATCCACTCCGGTATAAAACTATAAAAAGACGGCCACCCTTGAACTCCTTTACTATATGTTAATGTATATTCTGCCATAATTAATTATTACAAGGTATTATATTAGTTATTACTCCATTGTCATCAACTTGTATTAAAGCAGAAGTGTCGCTAAATGAAGCTCCCCAATTAATCGCTCCATTATTTAATTTTAAAGTTTTATATGCGTTAGGACCTCCTGTTACTAAATTTACTTTATACCATTGATATTTAAATGTTCCCCCTTCATTTAATCTAAGACCCGTTCCTTGAGCATTAGTAAAAGCAAAAGAATTTATAGCAAGAACTCCTTGGTTATACACATCATTGTTAAAGTTAACACCCCCAGGAGTATTAGCTCCTATACTTTCAGGAGTGTTCCATAAACTAATTTGATGAAGAGTGTTGGGGTAAACTCCCGGAGAACCATCTGTGCACGCAGGTGTAACCAAAGGGTCATTTGTCTCAGTTATTAAAGCACTCATTTCAAAAGGGGTTGGAACTTGAGGGCATACTAATAAAAAATCAAAACCGGTAGTCGACCCCGCTCCGAACGGTGTTCCGGCAAATACTACATCAACATTTTGAGCGTAAAGACTAGTTTTTGTAACCGGAATAAAAAATACGCCCAAATTATCCTGACAATTAGCTACTATAGTATTACTTTGACACGCTCCATATTGGTCTATACCTATAACTCCCATTTGAGTTACACTTGAAAGCTGAGTACCACTTGTGCCGCTATAACCTGAAATTTCACAAGTAAAACCGGTGCTAGTTGGAGTTGCGGGAAACCCACCGGCAGCATCATCCCATTCATACACATCATAAGGAGGTGATGTAATTGGACTTCCCGCAGGGTAAGTAGCACAATCCCATTGAGCAGCACCACAAGCGGCAGAACCCGAAGCAATTCCCGGCCAACTTAAATCGTAATCAAAACCATCTCCCACATAAACTAAATAATCTTCTAACACTGTAGAACCACTAGTATTATTATTACTAGCATATCCATGAACTTGAGATGAACCTTCGGCAATTATTGTTCCTGAACCGGAAGGAAACCTTACGGCTATTGAATCAGGTACACCTATAGGGTTTAGTCCTATTAAAGCTACACCTGCTCCTGTTCCTAAACCAACGGTTAATTTAAACATATCTCCCGCATTTCCGCTTTGGTCGTACGTTGCACCGCACGCTATACTTGGAGGAGCGCAACTAGGGCAATCTAATACAGGACCTAAACTACACGTACTACTACCACTATTAGTTAAATATCTTTGAATTACTCCATTAGAATAATATCCTGAAGGAGCACAAGTAGTTAATGTGTTAGAAGTCCACACTCCTGATGCTGTAGAAAAAGTTTCTGAATTTATAAAATAAGGTCCAAATTGTACTGCCATAATATCTATATTTAATTAATTATTACATCTGTTGTATTGCAATTACAAGCGTCTATTGATATGTCTACTAAAAATTCATATCCTATTAAAACTATAGGGTTTGGTGGACTTGCTGTTCCCAATACACATACAGTATAATATTGTCCAGGTTGCAGTCCTATAGTTTGACTAACATTATTTATATCAATATAAGAAAATGTTATTAAAGAAGTACTTCCAAATTGTGTAGCGGTAGTAAATAAAGTGTAAGTTGTGTTTTGTCCTACAGGACAAGCGCAATCACAACATAATTCCTCTACAAGAGAAGGGTTTTCAGTTGCCGAAGGCATGTGACATAATTCTATTTCTTTAACTACTCTATAATCGTATACTAACCAAAGCTCATCAGTGCCGACAATTCCTGTTGGTGCAGGCATTGCTGCAGTTACACTATTTGTTACAGCTGTTACAGTTGATTGTGGCGCATTTAAAGCAGGAAAAGTACTATTTGCAATTACAGTAATAATATTTCCGTAAGTACATCCTAATCCAACAACGTTACTAATCCTATAATATCCTAAACGATGAAAAAGAGGATTAAAAACAAAATCATCAGTTGCTAAAACTTGTGTTGATTTAATTGATAAAGTAGACCCGTCTGTTGGAAAAGGACCTTGCCCTTGAAATCCCGCTTCTGTTTCACAAACAGACGCAACAAAACTTCCATTAGGAGCAACAATACTATTTGTCATACTTAATAACTCATCAGGAGTAGCGCTATTATCCGGAAAAGTAGGAGAAACATAACTTCCTTCTACGTATTGAATTTGGTCATGAACTCTTTGAGGGGAAGGTAAAGCATACTGTGGAGAGTTTATTACTAATCTTCTTATATTTAATGGTATAGGAACAACACAAAAAGCTACAAACGTTACTGTTAATAACGTAGCGCTTACTAAAGTTACTTGAGCCGTGTTAGGGCTTTGACTTCCTTTTACAAATGAAACAATATTAGTAGCTGCACCGACATAAAATGCACCATCGTACTGTATAAGAATAATGTCCATTATTTCTACAGTTTCAAAAGTAATTGTTCCAACATCACTTCCAAAATCTACACAAAAATCAATTTGATTCGTGTTAAATTGATAAGTATATGTGGCATCACAATTAATGCAAGGAATATTAGAAGGTAATAGTATATCACTAGAGTTAATAACATACTCATTCATATAAGGGTCATACCCTCCTAATTTAATATCACTAGGCTCTTGAATAAATAAATCTCTAAACCAACTTCTCATGCCATACTCTGAAACAACTTCAAGTTGTTCACTAGTGTGAGACCCTCCTGATAGTTTTATTACCGCACCTCTTTTTGCATCTGTAAAATATTTATCATAACCATACTCTGCATAACTTTCAGGGTTTCTACTTATACCATATTCTTCTAACCTAGCAATTTGAGTTCCTAAAACTGTAGGTGTAGCTGTTACCGCACCTCCTCCTGTTGAGTCAGAAAGTAAGTTTTTTCCTGATAAAACATAAGATATTTTATCTTCTTGTAAAACTAATATATCACTTTTTCTTCCTACTAATTTTTGAGTAGGACCAAATGAATCTTCTAAAGGTTTAAAGTTAAGAAGGCCTAAATTAAACTCATTTAATTTATTAATATTACTAAAGTCATTATAAACTCCACTATAAGTTAAATCAGCAAATCTATGAGCTCTTCCGTAATCTTGAGACGCTGTAGCTGTTACTCTATTTCCTAATGAAAAAGAATCTCCTTTTACAGAGTCTCTAATGGTATAACTTTCACATCCATTTCCAAAAGCATAACAATTAAAATTACCTAATAAAACTTGAGCAGAAACACCTGTGGCTATATCTTGATTTACGTCACCCGCTGTTGTCCCGGATAAGTGGTTACCATTAGCTCCTATACCATAATTATCAGCACCTTCATACCACACATCAGGAAGAGCTTGAGCAGGCATTGTTTCAAATATCAATAAATTAACTGCTCTAAAAATAATAATTTCCCCTTCTACTTTAGACCTTGCTTTAGGTCTAGTTCCACATGCTTCCGTACCTCTTACCAACAATCTAATATTATTATTCCCTGCATCATCCATATACCATCGCCATCCATTAACACATTCAAAACCCCATCCATTTAAAGCATTATCATCTTCACCTGCACTTGTAAGCGCAGGGTTAGTATAATAATTATTTTCTATATCGCATTGGGTGTCGTTTCCAACAAAAGCATCACCTGTATTTTCTTCAATAATATCCCCTATATTTTCTTCGTTCCACCAATCTATTATATTATCGTACGTATCACCTACAAAAAAATCATCAGGCTCATAATCATAAATTCTACGCTCACAACCTGAGCCACCTCCTCCCCATTTTCCTCTTCTTTCAAACTTCATTCGTATTCTAACTCTTGTTCCTGCAGGCAATGGTAAAGGGTCTAAATAAGTACCTGTCACACTATCATAAGAATTAAAAGCTGCAGGTCCTAATTTTAAAACAGGAAAGCCTGAACCGCTTCTTGTTTTTGATTGCCAACCTGTTGTGGTTATAGCGTCCGGTGGCACATTTAAATCAACTCCACTTGCTTTTATTTTCATATACACTCCTCCGGGCGCTGCTACTGAAGGACCTAAGGGGTCAGCAGGGTCAAAAGGAACTGTTATAAAACCTGATTCTTGTGCCTTTTTTTCTAATACTGTAACATATTTACATCCATTTATAGGTCCTGCCATATCTGACTTAACAATAAGACGTGTTCCTTCTTCTACTTTTCTTGAATTTTCTCCATCTAATAAAATGTAAGCATCTGCCGAGCCCGACTCTCTAAAAACAAGATTTGCAAAAATTGATTCATAAGTTGTTTTATCGGGTTTAATTACAAACTTGTAGCTTTGTGCCCACCAAGGAGCAACTTGAGATGGAGGTATAGTAACTTGAATTCTATTTTGAATATCACTATAACTACACCCAACATGAACCGAATTGTTTAAACTTGTAAATGCGGTAGTAGACCTTTTAAAAGCATCCATATAAACAATACCAACTTCGTAACCTCTGTTACTATGTAAACTAGGAACAGCCGCAGGTGTAATAAAATTTGCTCTTAACTCATCTGTAGTTGAGCCTGTATTACTTCCAATACTAAAAGCTAAAATCCACGCAATATTAGTAGAAGTAGTATCAGTAGGCAATTGAGAATATCTAATAGCGGGAAATTGAAGTGTCATAATATCTCCCACAACTGTAGGGGTGATTCCTTGACCACTTACAGTAATTCCATAGTCTGTTTTATACAAACCCATTGTGTCTCCAAAAGGAGGTGCAGCGGGGTTATAAGGAGATAGGGTAGTGTAAAAACCTAAAGGTACAGCAGAATTAAAGCGGTCAGTAAAAGTATTACCTGATTCGCAATTAGACATAGGTTGAGCACCTAACGTTCCTAGTGCTGCTAAAAAATTAGCACTTGCAGCAAGGTCAGCCACTCCTCCAAAATCTGTAGGCAAAGTATATTCCCATTCTACATTAAATAAAAAAGGAGGGTTAGCGTTAAAAAATCCCGGTTGAGGGTTAACTACAAGAGAACCCCCTTGAGTTTGTTCTACATATCCAAATATTTGAATACCAATGTTTAATGTTGCTCCTGCTACCAAACTGGTGCTAATAGAACTAAAATCTAATTGTAAAGCAGCATTATTATTAGTTATAGGAGTTGTTCCAATTGTGTAAGATGCAGATACTCTAGTGGCAGCTGAATCTAAATCAATTTCACCAATCTCCGTTTGAATAAGGGTGCAATTGTAATCAATATTAGTAGGAAGAGCATCAGTGGTATCAGCGTTTTTTAAATCATAATTTTCTACATAATTACCATACACTAGTCTATTCCCCATTAATGTTTGAGCTTTAGCAAATCTCGGGACGTTATCATATAATCTTAATATTTCAGAATCAGGCAATACAGTAAGGATTTTACTTGTATTAAACTGTCTACTTATATCTATATTATCTGCAAACAATCCTTCTTTTGTAATTCTTTCCATTACTTTTATTATACCATTGTCATTGTCTTTCCATAACAACTCTATGCCTTTTACTAATGAGCTTCCTGTATTAAATGTTACAGTGGCTACATTTCTACTATTAATCATCCCTTCATTTAAAAAACTTTGAGGACTAAAAGCAAATCGCTTTGGTATAAAAGCGGGGTCTGAAAATTGTGATGTAGCAGAAAATTCTCCATCTTCATATCTATATCTATAAGCAAACGAAATAAACCTTTCTTCTAAAAAATTAAATTCATCTGAACCTGAAGATAAAGAAACGGTCGGAGAATTATTTGGAGGTCTTACAATTACTCTAATGTCTTCGGCAGAAAAATTATCACTAGACACAATAACATTTGCAGAAATTGTTGGAGGAGCGTATCCTCTTCTAACATTTATACATCTAGGAGGATTTCTATTATCCGTCCAAAACAATAAATCATCAACTAAATTACACCCTGTAATTAAAAATCTTTCATTAAAATTTAAAGTGCTCCTTGCGGAAGCTCCTTCTTGAACACTAACCAAATGATAAGATATTTGACCGGTGTTTGCATTATATGAAAGAACTAAGTCTAAAATAGTAGTAAGTAGGGGAGATGTTGCTCCTTGACCTGTAAACGAAGGGTCATGAACAAACCAATAAATAGTTTCTGTTGCAGGGTCATCTATCGCTCCTATACACCTTGCTGCATTTGATAAAGCGGTATTGTTATAAGAAATAGTAGTAATCTGAGTATTTCCTCTTGTTAATTCAATAGAACCTACTTCAGAAGTTTCTGTAGAGCCTAAACGTAAATTTTGAGCATCTACATATTCTCCCGGTGGAAGTAAACGTTCGTCTACCACCTTGTTCATTTTTCCTGCCGCAAAAGTTCTTTTAACTTGTACCATTATTTAATCCATTTATCCCTTCCTCTTAAATTCATTAAGAGTCTTCCAGGATGTATGTTACTTAATCTTATTTTTGCATTTCTCAATAAAGCACTTTTGTTTTTTTTTGCTCTTGAAACAATGTATTCTTGCACCCCAAACTTACTAGATAAAATAGCATAATTAATATACGCGTATATATAATCTTCAAATAATTTATTAACTGATATATTAGAATCTACACCCCCTTCCATTCCATCTGAAACGTATTCTAAAACACACTGTTGACCTATCATAGTTGAATTAAAATTAATTACACCTCCCTTTTTATCAATTCTAAAAGTTGGGTTACTATTAGCGGTTTCAGTGTTTAATCCAAATCGAGAACCAATAGTGTAGTCAAAATACCAATTACCTTCCCAATTATAACCTTCCTGTCCATTAAAAGGACTATTTTGATTTAAATAAATACTTTTTTTTGTTCCCGAAATTCTATCTAAATCTAAAGGAGAAAACTGAGGACTAAGTATATTGCCATCTTGGTCGTATAGCCAATTACCATTATTGTCTTTTAAATAAGATAATGCTGTATTAGCTTGAATATTTTCTGTTAAAGGCATTAAGCATCCATTTTTATATAAAGATATTCTCACCCAATTAACATAATCAGGAGGCATTATCATCAAAGCTTGCGCATTAATTTCTACTTGTAATATTTTTATTTCTCTAAAAGCATCATAGTTTAGTTCTTGTATACCACGTTTAGCATGAAATAAAACTTTATATCTTTCTTCACTTGAAACTAATGTGTCATTATCGTTGTAAATTAACATAAAATTATTAACCACATCATAAAGACTAACAAACTGATACGAACCCCAATTTAAATCAGTGGGCGCTGTACCATTGTTTTCATAATATTGTAAATTCGATATATATGTCATAATTATTTACTTGTTTGCTCTGCACTCTCTGCAGATTCTAAAGCTTGTCCGTATTGAACAATTCCCGCTTCTCTTATTGTTAATCCTCCGTATTGTAATATACGAGCTACTAAATCTTGAAAATTATCTTGAGGTAATTCAAAATCTTGATAATCTGCTGCTGCTTGGTTAAATAACGCTCTTCCTCCTGTATTTAATGATGTCCAATTAGGTGTTTTAGGGTATCGTATGTACTGACAAAAAACCATACCGTCTTCATTTATAACTTCTATAGGGTATACCTCTGCTGCTTGATTGCCACTATCTTTATCTCCCCTTAAAACGTAAGAGGGCCATTGAGTACTAGGAGCTGTTAAATTAGAAGTTGTTAAGTTAAATATTCTTTTTTGACTTACCTTCTCTATTTCTATCAATCCTTTTTTAGAAAATATTTTTACTGAAGGAAAGGTAACTCCATTTCTAAATATATATAAATCAGAAGCATATACCTCATCTGCTCCGGCAGGATTATCAAAAAAAGACATTACAGTTGATACAGGATATTCTGTAGATGTGTCTCCTGCAGGCAATAGGTTAACAATATAATCACCAATAGATAATGTAGGTGTGTTAGCGTTCATAAAAATGCCTCCGAAAAAATTCCCTTTTTCAGGAAAAGCTGAAGGCAAACTAGTTATAGACGTAGCCGGAATGTCATATAATAAAGTTGGTAAGTAAAAAAGTTTATTTATAAAATAATAATCATAAGGTAAACTGTATAAATTATTTATTGCATTACTATTAGCATTTACACTCCACCCCCCTGCAATAGGTTGAAAACTTTGATTAGTTAAAGCTACCGTTTCTGAAAAAATACTAATGGTTTCTTCTATTCCTTTTGCAATATCAGGGTATCCTGTGTCCGACCTTCTTCCTGCTCGTTTAGTAATTTGCATATTATAATCAATAAACAAATCTTCAAAAATATCTAACTGAGCTTGTTGTGCAAACAAGTTAAATTCTTGAGGAGTCATGTATCCATAATTATTTTTGTTTAGCAGAGCTAAACACATTTGATATACTTCGTTTATCATAACCACAAAGATAATAAAAAAAAAAGAGAAATGTATTTTTACAAGGTTAAGGTATTTTTTTAACAGAGACCGCGCTAACATAAATAGGAGGAACTGTAGGAGGGGGAGCAATTAAGCTACTAGGAATAGGAGGAAGGCTATAATCTACATCTATACTACCATTACTTGTTCTAGCTAAGTTAAAAGCTTTTTTAAAGGCATTTATAACCCTATGTGCAGGGTCAGCTGTGTGAGTAAGCTCAATAGTCATTTGCCCTGCGTAATATAATTTTATCTGCGTAGAAGACATTCTTTCAGCCCAAATAAAACCTTCTACCGGTAAATACTCTTTTTGATATGGGTTAAGCGCATGGATTGCCGTGTCCCAATAATAAAAACATATATACTTATGATTTTGTGAAATACTCATAATGCAAAGGTAATAAAAAAAGGGGACTAGTGTCCCCTTCTTTATTTTTCAATAAAACAAGTTTATGCAACTGTTGTTATTGCTTGCGATAGAGTTACGTCTATGGTTGCGTTTGTATATGCTTGTGTCCAAACCGATACCAAAGCATCTTCAACAGTAGTTTTATCTGCTGCTGTAAAACTTCCTGCTCCTGTAAGGTCTAATTTTTTATCGGCATAATTAAGGGTAAGAGTCCCTCCACTTACACCTACATATACTACATCACCTCCAAAAACATAATCTCCAATTACTAAATATTTTTCCATAATTTCTAAGTGTTAAGGGTGAATGTAAATGCGTTAATAGATTGACTCAAAGACGGTATACTATATTTTACCGTGCTCCATTTTTCTTGTTGAGCCGTTTTGATAACATCAAAGACAATATTTACATCTGCTTGGACTAATGCCGAGGCAGACGCAATTTTACTCTGATTACCGTTTCCATAATCTAATACTATATCATCTGCTGCATCTAAATAGCATGATACAATATCTTTTATAGAAAACAGTCCTGCACCACTCGTTGTGGTTATTTCTGCATATTTATTCATTTGTAAAAAAATTAAATGATTTTGTGAGATTATTCTCGATACAAAGATACATTATTTATTTAAGTGTTTTTTCTAACAATTTAAACGCTTGCTCTCCTTCTTCACTTTGTAAATATGAGCTTACAATATAAACCTCATCTTCACCTGCAGGAATAACAACCATTCTTTTCTTGTTAGATTTAGTATTAAAGAAAATATCTTTACCTTTTTTTAATATTAACCCATTATCAAAAAATGCTTGTACTTGAGCAGTAAACTTTAACTGAGGGTCGGAAATAATATTTAAAAATTCTAAAGGTTCATTTCTTGCAAAAACTAAAACGTCTCTACGAATTTCTGCTGTAGATTTTTTAGTAACGTTTCCAAATAAAACTCTACCCACTTCAACTAATTGTTCTACCGATAAAGAACGAGCCTCAACTAAAGCATCTACTTCTTGATTAAGTATTTCAACTACGTCTTCCGCATCTTTTTCATTATTAATAACCTCAAACATTCTTCCTTTTAAAGGATGGTGTTCTAAAAATTGTTGTAGTATTTGATTATTCTTTCTAACATACAATAAACCGTCTTCAAAAATAATAGCTTCTAAAATAACATTTTCATCTTGTTCATCTACATAAATACTTTTTTGATTAGTAGAATATCTTAATTCTCTATTAACTCCTGTTTCTTCATCAAAATGTAATATGGGAAATCTTTTTGTATGCCTTGTAGGTAACATGTAAGAAAGAGGTGTCGAATCACCTAGTAACCTATAAGCTTTGTCTGTAAATTTTGCTGTTTTTTTCATTTCAATTTAATTTAATATAATTTATAATTTAAAAAATAATAAGAGTGTCTCCTTAAAGAGACACTCCTATCATCACTCTTCAACTACGCGTTGAATATCACAAAGTTATTTGCACCTAAAGTACAAACACATCTTTCTGATAAGAAGTTCACTTGCATTTCATCAACTGATGAAGTTCGTGCACCTCCTGCTGAACCTGTAATCCATGTTTTATATCTACGGTCTTCAGTTTGTGAAGCTCTATATCTAACATGTAAAAAAGGTCGTTTAGCGTTTTTACCAAGAATTTGGTCATAAACAGATGTAGAACCCGCAGGTACTAACAAACCATTTACTGAACCACTTCCTGCTATAGACGATAAACCTCCTCTCATTGTAGGGTCATTTAGGTATTTCCAATCAGACTTGTAAAAGTCATATCCTCTTCGGAATCCTGTGAATCCTAGATTTAATGCCATTTCTTCATCATTATCAAATAAACCATAAGAAGTACCACCTGCACCGTAAGAATTTTGTGCTGCTAACATGTCATCAATATCAAAACCGAAATCTCTGTTAACAAATACAACATTCTCTTCGATAGCACCTTGCTTATCTAATCTTGAGATAACAGTATCCCAATCAGCTAAAGCAACAGGGTTACCTCCTGCCCAAACGTTTCCTCTCTGATTTACTACATAGAAGATACCTTCAGAACCTTTATTACCTACTTGTTCAAAACCTGCACCACCTGCTAAGCCGATTACACCTGAACCTGCTTCAGCAGGAACAGCTTCAATCATTGCTGTTTCTAGGTAATCATCAAAACGTAATCTTGTTTCATGTTCTGACTTTAGATACCATAAGTATCCTGCAGCGCCATCTTCAGTAGTAACTTCTACCCATCCGATTTGTGCCATATCTGAACCTGTAACATTATATGTGTCTTTAATGATAATTGGTGAATTATTAAAGAACTCATCGTTAGCTTCTAACGAACCTATCATTCCTGAAGTTCCTTTTCTAAATTCTGAACCATAAATAAACATTGTAAACGTATCCGCACCTGCTGCAGTCATACCCGCTCCTTCATAAAAGTAAGCAGTAAATGTATCTGCCGCACCTGCATTTAAAGTCACATCAGTAATAATACCTTTATTAGATGAACTACCGTTATTATTTTGCATAAAAACAGTTTGTCCAACTCTTAATGATATATCTGCTGCTGCCGGAGCCATAACGTCGTTTACAATAAATGTAGCATTGTCTGCTGCTGCTAAAGCACCACCACCATTAATAGCTACATTTGTATACTTAGTGTGTAACCTTCCTTGTTCCGCCCAAGTAACTTGGTCAGAAATTGAAGGCATTTCTGCTCCTACCATTCTAAGGAATGAAGAAACAGTTCTATTACCATAACGCTCAAACTCTTTTTCGTAAGTGTCAGGCAAATATTGCTGTAACCACGTGAAGTCTGCGTTGGTAAGATAATTATAAGGTGCAGCTACTTGCTCGGAAGCAGGTTGTAGTTGTGCACCTGGGGTTGCTAATAAACTCATAATCTAATTTTTTTAAATATTTTTAACTCTTTTTAAAACTTTTTATTCTTAAACCTCTTCCACTATTTTGTGATAAAGATTTAATTTTCATCCCTCCTTTGCTAGCAACTTCCGGTGTATTTCGCGTAGTCATTTTAATATTTTTAGTCTTACGCATTACATCTTCTGCCGCCATCGATTTACCTTGCTCATAAAAGAACTCAGCAAACTTTTGAGGGTTCATGGCCGCAGATAGTGCCATGTGGTAGTTATTTGCATTTTTAATTAAACCCTTTTCATCTAAATGTTTTTCTAAAAATGTATTAGGTGTTAACTGTTGCTGTTTAACTTCCTCAGCGCTACCAGGCGAATAAACTAGTTTTTGTTCCCCAATTTTGAACTCAAAACCTTTGAACTCAGGGTTAAAAACTTCATTGGTTTTATTAATAAAAAACTCACGCTTTTTATTAGTAACCTCTTCAGCCGTTTTTGCATCTGCCATATATTGCTTATAATTCTTTAAAATTTCTTTATCCTCTGCAGAAACACCGTCTCCTCTTGACTCAAGTGGTCGGCTATAATCTTCTTTTTGAGTATTAAAGAATTTTTTTGCTTTAGCAATATTTTTTTTCTTCTCTAACTTTCTTCTTCTTATTACATCCGGCTCATCAACCTCTTTATCATAAGAAAAATCTTGCATCATATAATTTACATCCTCTTCATCTAATCCCTCTTCTGTAGCCATATAATACTGCTTTAGTAGAGTATCTTCAGGAAGTTCATCAAAATTTTGATTTAACTTAACGTAATCATCAAAACCTCTTCCTGTGTCTTTTTTATATTTTAAATAAGCCGAAACGTCTTCAGGTAAAGGTTCTGAATCTTCTCTTTCCTGAAATAATTCGTCTACAGACTTTATTTCTTTATTGTATCTTTCATTTATATGTGAAAGAATATCGTTTTCACTAAACTCTTTTTTAGCTTCCTCCTGAACCTGTTGAGTTGTAGGAGTATCTTGGGTTGTTTCAGTTTCTTGTTTTTCAACAACCTCTTCTTGCTGTTTAGCGTCATGTTTTTGCAAAAGCTCTTTTTCAATTTCTTGATTAGATTTTGCTTCTGTAAGTTTTACTTCTCTTACTTTTATGTTTTCATTTAATTTCATTAGATATAATTTTATACAAAGTTAATAATTTTTTTAATAGTAATTTAGACACTACCTAGGCCCAAATTGTGCTAAGTCAAACCCATCTAAAGTGTCTTCGTTTGACTCAAATTTTTGTGGTGGTAAATTGTTTTTCTTTTGGTTTATTAGTCTAGCTTGCTGATTGTTTTGTTGTGTAATTCTATCAGATTTAGCTTTTTCTCTTTGAGATTCTCGGTTTTGTAAATTACCTTCAGTCATGTTTCGTAATTGTAAATTATAATCAAACTCCTCTCTCATAAGTTGAGATTTTAATTGAGCTTCTTGTTTCATTTTTTCTACTTCATACTGAACTTCTGCTTGCTTAAAAGCAACCTTAGCTTGAATTTCTGCTTGTTGTTTTTGAATTGCAAGTTGAGCTGCCATTTCTTGAGATTTTAATTGTTGTTGAGCTTGCATAGCTTGTTTTTGCATCACCATCTTTTCTTCTCTATCTTGCTTTTGCACACGTTTAACTTTTAATAATTGATTGGCAAGTTTTATATTTTTAATTTCTCTAATATCTATTGCGTCTTCTAAATTAATATCTTGTTTAGATAAAGCCATTTGTATATTAGCCTCTAATTGAGCTTTTTGCTCTTCATCTGGAGATATTTCTATAAAGATACCAAAGTCATATATATATAAATCTTTTATGTCATTTAAAATAGAAACATTATACTTACCTATTTTATTTATAAATGAATCTTTAAAATCTGAATACTCTAATATGTCTGCTACTCTGTAAGACAACCCTTCTGCTAATCTTCTATATATATACAAACTACCTTCTAAAATATGTCTTGTAGCAGTATTTGAATTTAATGCAGCTAATTTCTGAACACCAACTAAAGAATTAGGGTCAGGTGTTGACCCATCTCTTGCTTCATTGAGTCCCGTAACAGCTCTAATCATTCCTAAATAATGATTATAATTAGCAACTAACATTTGAACTTTACCTGAACCGGAACTTGTGTTTAGTGGTGTAATTGGAACTTTAGCATGATTATAGTCCCCATCTTGCGTAAAACTTCTACCCACAACACTACCTGTTTGAAAATAAAGACGTAAAGCATCTTCAGGGTTGTATTCATTACCTGAACCTAAATCAACTTCGTTTAAGCCATCAGCATCAATAAACACCCCATCCGGAACAGTTCGTGCTATTACTTGTTGAAGTTTTAAATGTGTAATTTGTATTAAATCAGCAAAAGGTATCATTCTTCTAACTAAAGACTCTATAACCCCTTTATACATACGTGGCGCAACAGCTACATAATTAGGAAGAGCATGTTGGTTGGCTGACTTAGGTCGAACCATATTATGAGCTAGCTCCCACTTTAAAATAATATTTGTTCCCATAACCATAACCCCATCATACCAAACATCAATTGTTTTTTCAACCTTTTCAAAATTACCTTCTTCCATCATTTCACTTGGAGGATTAAATTGGTCATTTTTTTCAATCATCCTTGTGTTCCCGTTGTCATATTTTTTTTTCTTATAAACTATCTTCTTGGTAGTTTTATAATTAAAATACATTACAGTTGCGGTATCTTTATAAAAAATGTCATTTTCATAAAACTGTGCTACATTGTAATAATTATACCAATTTTGACTATATTGTGTAATCTCCTCTAAGTCTTCATTAGTTAAACTTTGATTTATTTTAAGAAGCTCTGTAATAGGTAAAGTTTTAATCTCTCCCCAATAAAAACAATCTTTAAAATGAGGGTCTTCAGTATAGCTATAAACCACGTTTGCAGGGTCTACATAACTAACCTGAACTCCTGAACCTTCTAAAAACTCGTGTTTAGCAATAGCAATTCCTAAAGTAGTTAAATCATAATCATATCTTTTTCTTAAATCTTGATAGTGATTTTCTTGAAACATTGTGTCAATAGCTTCTTCTTCTGCTATTTCTATAGCAGGTTTATATTTTAATTGCATAAACAACTGAAGCTCCTCATCTGTTTCAGGAAGTTGCTCAGGGTCCATGCTAAACGGGTCAACACCTCCACGTTTTTGAATGGTTTCTAAAATAGGTTTAGCGGCCATTTGACCTTCTATCATATCTTGGTATTTACTTCTTTTAGATTGAGACATTGCATCTTGAGCATACGCTTTTACTTTAAATAATCTATCTGCCATGCCATTAACTACAATGTCTACAAATTTAGGCAATATAGGAACAGGTGTCCAATCTAAATTAAGATGAGAAAGGTCTCCATCTACTGATATTTCATTTTTATATTTAGCCACAGATTGTTCGCCACGAGCATATAATCTTAATCTATGAAAATCTCTCCATTGACTATAATAACGACAATTAGTAGAATCTTTTCTAAACCACTCGTATTGTATCGCTTGACCTATTTGAAGTCCATACTCTTTTGTAGCTTTTTTCTCGTCTGAAACAAACTGTGTTGGAAAAGCTGCTTGCTTTATATTTATGGTTACAGGTTTGTTATTCTTCATTGCATTATTTCACTAGTTAATCCCTGGTTATTATACCTTGCAAAGTTAATACTTATTTTTGACTGTTTTTGATTTGGTGTATAAAGATGCTTCTGATTAGCCATAATAGCTAACCCTGTGCTAATTGTAGCATCAAAAGCGGTTCTATTATTTATGTCAAACTTTGCCCAATCTTCAAGAGTTTTATTAAACAACATTGTGCCCATTAAATCAGAATCTCTATATGTTCCTTGCAAATCTAATCCTACATGTTTTTCAATATACGACTCAACCGCGGCAGCATGAGCCTGTTTTACATCTTCAGAACTATTCGGTATACCCCCTAGCTCTCTTTCTGTTTTAGATAATTTAATAAGTTTTTTATCAGGTCTATTAATTGAAAAGGCTCTATATCCTCTATTTTTTAAATGATATAACAATCTAGGTTTGTTATTTTCCACTAATATAGGCATACCATAAAAAACACAAGCCATTAAAACTTCTTCAAAAAATATTTCTGCAGTCTGTGGTCGGGCTATATATTCTAAAAAAAACTCATTACTTGGAACTTCATCCATATTAAATTTTGTTAATCCGTGTAACGAACCATTTGACCCCTTACCCCCAACTGTCCCTGAAATATCATACGAGTCACAACCAAAAGAGCCTAAATGCTCATTGCCGGGATATTTATTTCCTTTTCTTTCTATTACTTTATTTTGTAAATTTTTGGGAAGCAACCAACTAATTAAAAAACGACCCCTTGTATTAGGTGACCAAACTACTTTACTATCTTTAACACCATTTGCCCAACTAAAACTACCTCGAGTTAAATGTTGTCCCTGAATTAATGAATCATTATAATCTATTTGTTGATAAATCTTTGTTAAATTAAATAAAGAAGATTTACTTTCATCTCTAAACGCATGAGATTCAGTACGAGGAAATTGTCTATAAAATTCATTTAAAGCATCAGCATCTTGTTTTAACGAATCTACTTCTGCTTTCCAATAGTCAATTGCTCCTTTAGTAATATATTCTCCATCTACTCCTACAACTTTCTCTTTAGGGTTAAAAAAAACAGGCATACCATATCTATCTATAAAACCTTCCATATTCCATTCCATAGGAATAAACAATGAATACATTCCACTTTTTGTTTGACCATTTGCATTTCTAGTGCTTACATCAGAGTCTTCAAATAGTTTTTTAAAATTACCCCCACCCTTGGATAAAGCATTAGAGGTAGAGCCCATTAAACATTTTCCTATAATTTTACTTCCTAATCTTAAACAAGTTTTTGTAACCCTCCAATTATTTAAAATATTATTTGGCTTAATCCATTTACCACTTTCATCGTGAACTAATAATAAAAGTTTTTCACCATCATAAGAGTTGTCATCAGTATTTTTCCAATCTATTGTAGTATCAAGTCCATATAACTCTTCATTGGTTACGTCATACATATTTTTTTTAGTTATTTTAGATGCAGGAATTCTAAATGCTAATTCAGTTTTAGGTTTATCCATACCATCTTGAATAGGTCTAAAAAAGAAAGGCAATCTACTTGAAATAGGAACAACTTTGTCGGTAAACATTTTTTTTGCATCAGAACCCGTTTTAGATAATATACCTACTCTTGAATCTTTTGCTAACGTACCTACATTGATACATTCAGAAGAACCCATATAAGAAAAACCTGAGCGTCTTATTTTTAAATAAGCCATTCCAAAACTTCTATTATCTGCTCTACACGCTTCCCAAAATAAAAAAAATATTCTATTGGCTTCTCTATAATCAGGATACCCTACATCTATGTTAGTCCATTGTAAATACATGTAATGAGAACCTGTAATGTAAGTTGGAATACCATTATTCATAAACCAATAACCTTCTTCTCTTTTATCAAATTCACTTTCTATATAATCTACCCATCTACTTTTAAATTCTTTAGGAGCATCATTCCATTGAAATATTGATTGTATTTTAGATAAAGATTTAGGAATGTTTTTTCTCTCCCAATACTGTTCAATTTTATTACTACTTCTACTATAACATTCTTTGGGGAATAAAGGAAGACCTATTATAAGTCCTGAAATATTAATTATTTCACCTACCCTTCCTGTTTTAGATATATTTATAAAATCATATTTTTCATTATATCCATACTGCCAAGTTCCTCCCCGATTTTTATTAGATAAAACTCGTTTAGGAATATAGTCTTCTAAAACTTTATATAAATTATTTTGAACGTCTTTCTGCAAATCCTTGTTTAGTATCTATTTGTTTAACATTATCTAATTCTTTTAAACTTTCCTCTTCACCATCAATTCTATTTAATATTTCAAACGCATCAAAAATAGCAAGCTTTTTGGTAGCAGCAGCATTTTTTAATCGGTCTGCAGCTAACTCATCTTCTGGGTCAGGTTTAATTATCTCTTCTTTTGCCACTTTAATTAATTGTCTAACAGCTTTCCTCCCCGCTTCTATAATTTGTATTTTTAACTCTTTTGAATTCATTTTTTTTTCGATTATATTTTTTTTTACTTTGATGCACCATAGGTTTAGTGTGTTTCCATAATTCTTTTACATCACTTTTTACCCATTGTAATTTTTTACTCATAGTAAACACCCTCTCCTTTTGTTAACTTTAAAAACATAACTTGAACCAACCGAGAAGAATTACCTGCACCAAAATTATTTATTAAATTTCTAGCGTGTTTATGGTAAGAGTCAAATACCACTAATCTATTAAACTTCATATATATAGAACAGCTTGCTGTTTCATCCTCATCATACATTGTTGTGCCTGCTCCTTTGGGATAGTTTTCATTTAAATAAAGTAAAACAGTTTTATCACCCATCATTTCATCTGAGTGAATAAAATTCGGTTCTTTTTGACCTTTAGGAGATTGTCTTACAAAATTATAATTAATAGAATATTCGTGTAAAAAAATTGAAATAAATTTTTGCAACTCATCATTTTGCCTTACCTGTATTCCTTTAAATAAATTATCTCCATCCTCCACATCTACAAAATCTCCTTTTAATATATTTTGAACATATTGTTTAGGGTTTTTTATAACATTATCTAATATAATAATATTCACAATTTAATAGTTATTTGATGGTCAAACATTCTGTATAACTTCTCGTCTTCTACTCTAAACTCATATTCACTATCAGGAACAAAAGACACTTTATCACCTGCTTTTAACCCTTGAGATTTTAAATAATTATTTACATACACCATTTCTCCCATTAAAGGCTCTTTATTAGTGTTTTTAAAAATAACACTTTCTGTCTTTGGAATAGGTCTAACAAAACAATATCTACCGTAAGTTTTCCATTTATTATTTTGTTTGTATAAAAAAAACTGCTCCATGTCTACCAAAAAACAATCATCTTTTAAAAAACTTTTACCACTTTTTTGCCTTCCCCTCATATCGTAATAATACTTGAAAACATTATGGTGTACCAATAAAACATCTCCCTTTTTAATATCCCCTTTATAATTTAAAGGGATTTCAACTACTTCGGCCTCTCTATTGGAAAAACTAACATCTTCTTGAGAGGTGCTAATAATAATATCTTTACCCCCTATTTTTTTTGAGTTGTTATATCTCCTTTTATTAATAGGAGATACAATAAACTGTGTAGGAGACCTCATTATATATTTATATTATATTCTAAAGAAATAGGAATAGTGTTATTAAACTCTTTCCATTTTAAAATCACATCTCCATCTCTAATATAAATTCTTATAGACTGAGAGTCTTCATCTTGTTTTATAAGCTCTATAATGTAATTACCACCCAAGACAGGTTGTCCTACTATGTAGTGCATAGCTCCCGACTTATAGTCAGGACCTACTGATATTTTTCTAATTTCCATTTTATTTAATTTAAACAACGACTTTAACCAAGAAATCTCCTGTACCGTCATCTGTTTTGTATAATTGTCCTGCAACCATTCCTATAGCTAAAGCTGTTGTGTTGTTGGGTACAGTAGGCATACTAATCACAGCTCCCCCTAAAGTCCCCCCCAATAATCCTAATAATTGTTGAGCAGTAAAATTTTTAGTAGCATTACTACTATTAACATCTGTACCAATTAAGTTGTCGGTTAATTCTGGAGTTGTTACGTTTGGATATGAGCTAATTTTTGCCATTTTATTTATTTTTAAATTGTTGTTCTCTTTTCTTTTTTACCTCTTCTTTGTCTTCTACTTTTAGATATTTATCTTTTTGTTTAACAGATACTTTGCCTGTTTCTAAACTCACTTTAGCATCTGCACCATATTTAACAATAAGAGATTTCTCTTTATCTACTAGCTTAGTTTTAATTATACCAAGTACTTTTTTAACTTCTTCTTGCTCAAGAACATTGTCTGCTAATTTTATTTTTGCAGAGTTTAAATCTTGAATTACTTGTTTAATTTCATTTAACTCATCTTTAGTTAAATAATCTTCTATTAATTCTGTTTTTTCTTTTTTTGACATTTTGATTAAATTTTAATTTATATACAAATATACTAATATTTTCCTTTCCTGTTTTTTGGAGAAGATTTAGTTGAACCGCCTTTACCTGCCCATAAAACTTTACAAGCCCAATACTGTGCGCTTAACTTACTTTTTTTTTCTCCACACTTATGTCTAGCTCTAAAACTTTTACGTGCCGCGGAAGAATAATTATGACCATAACCTTTAGCTCCAAAATGAATAAGCTTTTCTTTACCTCCTTCACAAGCTTTAACCATTCTTTTTTTTCCTGGCCTAGTACTTTTCATAACTTTATTACAAGGCATATCCTTTTTGCTTCTTCTCATACCTATACACTTTTAACTTTACTTCCCATTCCTACTTTTGATTTTTCTGCTTTTTTTTGCGCTAACAAAGAGCTGCTCATTTCAAATTTAGTTCTAGGTGTTTTTTTAGAAACTCTTTTACTTGGTCTACAATATTCATTTTTACCACCATCACCGCACGCTTTACCTGTTCTAGTGTCTACCCATTTTTCTTTTTCCCACCTTTTAAGATTAAACCCTTTTTTACTTTTAATTACCTTTCCTTTTTTCTTTCTACATTTAGCAATAGCCTGAGAAGCTCTTGCCGAAGGAAAAACTTTATATTTTGCTTTTACTTTATGATAACACGCATCTTTAGGCATAATATTATTTTTTTATCTTCTCAAGGCTTCGACCTCCAAAATAAGCTCCCACTACAGAAATCATAACTAATTGTAATAAATCAACCCAAGAATTTTTGACTTCAAAATTTATAAACCCCGCGTCTATAAATATAAGAAGCACAGTAGATATTAATAAAAAAGCTAACGTTAAAGGCCTTATGTTTTTAGACAACCAACTATCAGAGTTCATGTCCGCTTTCCATCTTTCAGTTACATTTTTTTGTAATTCAACCTCTGATTCTAATAACATTTTTTTCATAGCATTTCGTAATGCCATTTTTTCTTCTTTTGACGTAACCACATCATCAATAATAGTTGATGCGTCTCCAATTAATGATTTTATAAATCCTTTTATCATGCTTTTTTATATTTAGTTTTTCCATTAGAACTTTTGTATGCTTCTAACAACTGACATCTATTTCCTTTAAGGTTGTATGAAATATGTATCCATGCGTAATCAAACTCATTTATCATTTGGTCAAAAGGAATATTGTTTTCTAACACATAATCCCATATAACTTTATTATCAACTTTTCCCTTATTGTTTCTATACTTTAAATCTGCCGCTTGACCTTTGCAATGTTGACTTGTAGGCATATAAACGCCGTCTTTTATTTTATGAGCACCTCCTAAAGCTTTATTTAACTCTTCAGACCTAAAGCCTGAATTAATTCCCAACATTCCTATACCATCTCTTATAGGTTGTAAAGTAAATTCACACAATGATTTCATTTGCTCTATGTGATGAAACTCTGGAGAATTATCAATACCATGTCTCTTTGCTACATTTGATTTTAAAAACTCTGCCAAGGAAAAATTTTTAGATAACTTCATTTTACATAAATTTCTTTAATACTAACTCTTCAACTTTCTTTTTAGCGTCTTTAATGCTTAACTTAAATGTTAAATCTGCTTCATATTTCTCTACTACCTCTTTGTTATAAAAAACAATAATAGTAGGAACAGAAAGTATTTTATACTTTAAAACAAGATTGGGATAATCTTCTATGTTAATTGTATATGTTTTAATGTCTTTAAATTCAGACAAATCCACCATATTATCTTTGTTCCAATCTGCATAAAATTCTATTACAACAATATCTTCTTTTAATATCTCACTCAACTCATTTTCCTTAATAGATGTTTGTCCAAAAACTAAAGTTGTGATTAATAATAATAAAGATAAAAATTTCATTTTTGTATTATTTCATACAATCGCTCATCCATTACATCTATCTTTTTTTCTATTGCATCTAATGTTTCTTTATTGGATAAAACGGTTTGTCTTATTAATTCATTTTTCATATTTATTTCTCCTGCACTTGGATAGCCGTCAAACTTTTCAACTTTAACTTCTATTGAATTAACTTGACCAACTAAATTGTAATAAGTCCCCACTAATCCTACCACCATTACAATAAAACTTATTAAAAACTTTAAGTCAGTGCTTACTTTTGTATTGTTGCTTATTTGAGCCATTTTACTTTACCGTTTTGAATATAAATACTTTCAGGTTTTCTTATAACCTGACCTTTTAAATTGTAAATTAAATTAGTCTCTTCTGAGTTTTTAATTATTTCTATAATTTCAGTGTTACACGGAAGTCCTGTGTCACAATCAACATATTCTTCTATATATATCCATTCGGTTTCAATTACTTCTATAAATAAAGTATCTAATATATCTTCATAAATATAAAGAGTATCTATTTCTTCTATTACTTGAATTTCAATAATAGTATCGGTTAAGTTAATATATTCTATCACATCTACATACACTGTATCGCACTCTACAACATCAATAGCGCAATCAATAATAGTTGTAGGTGTAGTTTCTTGTTCATCGGTTGCATCTACGCAGTCTTCCCATCCATCATTAAGCCACGTTCCTGGAACACACCCCTCAGGTGAGTATTGTGTCCAATTAGATTCATCATCTCCACAATAAAAACCTCCTGACTCTGCACAAGCCACGCAGTTATTATTATAATCTTGAGACAACACAATTCCGCTTAATAAAATAAATAATAATAATATGTATTTTTTCATACTTAAAAGAATAAATAGTTAAACCCAACCTTTAATTCATATACAGGCTTCATCCAATACCTTTGGTGTGTTCCTTCTACAAAGATACCTAAGTTCTTTGTAACTCGTGAACCAAACACAACTCCTGCGTCCCATTCTGCCCAATCACTGTTCTTGAGTCCATACTCAAAAGAGTAATTATCAAGCCCATAATGCAAAGGTAGTAAATTATACCATATATGAATCCATAGTTTTGGTGACCATTTATAGTATGAAACACCTAAAACAGCACTTATTTCGTTTTGAGTGCCTAACTTATTTAATTCTTGTTCATTGAAAGATGCGACTGCATCTCCAAAATAATGCTTATAAAACTCATCATTTGATGTAGCTATTAGCTTTTCATTACTAAACCAATGCCATCCCCCATTTACAAATTGCCTGCTATATCCAAAGTCTGCAGCCAACTCGACAAAAGTAGTTTCCCCGGGTGTCCAAAAATCCTCAATAGGATTAACTCCATATACAGGATGATTACGGAAACATAATCCGGCAGTAAAATCCCACGCACCTTTTGTAACTCTAAATCGACTATCAAAAGAAGTATATTCTAAATTTACTCTTTGATTGTCTTTGTATTGTAATTTATTAACTGTTTTATTTCCAAGATAACGTAACCAAAAATTTGCATTATTAAATTTTTCACCACGATTCCGTATAAAAGAATAATTAAGAAGATACTCCCAACCATTAGCATTACCAACAGTAACGTTATCTGAAACAGTTCGCTCAGTACCGTAGTACCACGTTTTAACTTTGTACTCATAATCAAATCTAGCAATTTTTCGAATACCTATTGTTAAATTATAGTCATATTCGTTAATTTGTGTTACATCCTCATAACCCCTATCTATAGCAATGTAATTTTCTCTTTCCACCATAGAAGTACCCATAGTAAAAGAAGTATATACAGTAGAATATTTAAAGAATTGTCCAAATGAAAGTAACGGAAATAATAATAATAAAAATAATGCTTTCATCTTCCCTGACCTCTATAATGTTTTACATAATTAGTAGCTCCCTTTGAATACGTAGACTTGCTCTTGCTGTGTCTTTTGTGCTTGTTCTTTTTGTTGGGTTGGAATCGAAATACGGTTTTTGACATCTTTAATAAAATATTTTATTTTATAACTACCCTTTAGTGTTATTCCTGTTGTCCACATATTAATTATACGTAATATAAATTATACCATTACTAGAAATGGTAGTATTTTTAAGAAGTGCTACAGTCTGTATAGGAAGAATTGAATCAATCCAATAAGACCCCATACCTCCCGACCAAGTGTGCACTCCAATAAGTCCGGAGTTAGCACTAGTCCTATCCCATTGCAGGTCGGCAAATTCAAATACGTCAGTTTTGTCCGCAGCACCACAAAACATTAGTATTCCTGCATGAGGAGTGTTTTTATATACACCTACAGCTCCACCACCTGCAACACCCGTGGCATCTGTTACCGAAAACTTTGTTGTGGAAGTTATCGCTGTTATTATACTTCTGGAACCTATAGCAGGTCCATTAGGAACATATATAACATCTCCAACACCCACACCGTCTGCCAATATATCTTGTCCTGCATCAAGAGTAATATCGAGTCCTATAACCGCGTTAACATCATAAGTTTTTATATAATTTTGAGGTGCAGGATTAAAAACGTTGTCTGGATTAGCTCCATTTAGTCTAAAAGCTGTTTTTGGGTAAAATAATTGATTAGGCATAACTTTTTTTTATTTATTTATCATAAGGGAATATTCTGTTTAGGGAATCTCTTCGTTTTCCACACCCACAGTCTTTTCCTGTTGCATTTGCTACCGCATCTACAGCTTTTTTAATGCCTGTAGCTTTAGTAAATTTCTCTATCGTATCTCCCAATCCACGACTTTTGTCATTGGAAGGGATATATTTATTTTTATTAGGACCAACTCCTAATACTTGTCTTCTAGTACTCATATTTAACAATTGCAGTTTTTATTAAAACCTATGTTAAATATAATAAATTTAGCACATCCTTTTGATAGGTCTCCTTTGACTTCTAATATAGTCAATCCTCCTAACCTCCATTCTATTGCTATCTTGTCCCATTGTCTTGCGTTACTTGAAAAATAATTTACAAACTTCATATTATATTAATTTTAATTATTATTTATTTTTTTTCATGTTCATTCTTTTTAAACTCACTCTTTGAGTTTTAGGAACACCTGTATATTTTTTCTTTTTTACTCTATGTCCCCTTTTTGTAGTTACTACTTTTTCTTTTTGAATATGCTTTCGGTTGTAGTTAACAGTCTGTTTTTGTTTAACATTACCTGATTTTACTTTTTGCTTTACAACTCTTCGTTTACCAATAACACCTTCCTGTCTTTTGTCAACCTGTACTCGTTTGTTTCCGCCCTCAGTTTTAACAACTTTTCTTTTTCTTCCTGTTATGGGGTTTTTATATCTTCTAGTAGTAACTTTTCTTCCAGAAGCATCCGTTGTTTTAGTTTGTTTATATACAGGTTTAACTGCTTTTTTAACTACTTTTTGTACTGCTTTAGCAGCTTTTTTTACTCCGGCTCTTGCTTTTCTTATAGCATTTCCTACTTTACTGCCTCCCGGCTTTCTTCGTAAAGATATTTTTCTTTTACCCATTTTTGGCATAACTCAATTATTTAGTACTACATCCAAAGTTTTTGGCATAATTAGCCATTTTTACAACACTACCTGAATACTTTTTAGTATTCTTCATAACGGCATTAGCAGCCGAACAAGCGTCTTTAAACCCGTTCTTTTTTGCCCAATCCGTAAATTTCCCCTCATTTTTTTCTTTAACTTCAGGAAACTTTTTAGTTCGTCCTTTTGTAGCCATTATGATTTTCTCATTATACCCGTTCTATTACTACCTGTTTGAGTTTTAAACCCGTGGTGTAATTTAGCTTTTACGCTTTTAGGGTAGTGCTTGTCTTCTTTCATTGAATGGTTACCTTCGTACGGGTGACCATATCTTGATTTAGACATTCCTTTAGACTCATCTCTTCGAGACTTCATAGATTGAGAATGAGGTCCTTTATGCTTCATACCTAAAGATTCATCTAATCTTGAATTATAACCTTGCTTTTTCATTTGTTAATTTTTAAAATTATTACTAGTACCCTGTACTTTTCATTGTTTTCTCCATGCCGTAGCCTGGATTATTTTTAACTGAACCATCGTTCATTTTTGCAAACTCATGTGCTTGCGCTTTTCCTACTGCTGTATACGGAAAAACTTTTGTTTTCATTTTTCCTGTATTACCGCATTTATACTTTACTGTTGGCATATTATATATTTTTTATTTTACAAAGATAATAAAATTATCCTTTCTTGTTTTTATCTTTTTTGTTTAAACTTTTACTTGTAGAGCTAATAGTTCTAGCAGCCTGTCCAAACTTGCCCTGTTTAATATTTTTTACAGTTTCTTTTGCCCCACTAAAAACTTTATAGGCATTAGTATCTTTAGCTTTATTAACTTTGTCTAATACTTTTGTAACAACCTTACCTACTTTAGTGTTTTTTGCTTTAGTTATTTTTGCTTTTACTTTGTCAGCAGCTTGCTCTACTCCCGTTTTGCCGGTAGTCTTTTTTATATCTTTCCTAGAACTCTTTCTATTTTCTTTAGCTTTTTTCTTGTCTTCTTTAGACATTAGGTATTTACCCTTTTTAATTGCTTTGTCTTGTCTTTTTTCAAATCGCGCTTCTTTTTTAGCACGCATTTTATCTCCAAACTTACTCATAACTTATATTTTTCTACCTGTATAGATTTTCTTTTTAGCTTTATTTTTTAAATTTTTCTGGGTAGCTTTTACTACTTTTTTCCCCGCTTTATATCCTTGTTTTGCCATAGTGTATAAAGATTTAGCAGGGTTAGGAGCTGTTCCTGTATACATGCTAAAGGTGTCAAGATTTTCAGTAGCATACTCTTTTTTCTTTTTATGTTTATCACCAAACTTACTCATATTATTTATTTGTTGGTCGTGTTACTGTTCTTTTACCTTTAGAATAATTAATAGTTTTCTTTAACTTTCCTTTTTTATTAAACTTTTTTACCTTTCTAGTTCCTTCTGATATTTTATTTAATAACGACTTATTGTCTGAACCTGTTGTCTCAACAATTTTTTTAATTTGTCCATCTTTACTACCTTTGAAAGTTCTGTTAACAGTAACTCCTTTATTGTTAGTCGTAGTCGTTTTAAACTTTCTATCTTTTCTCTTTAGATTGTCAGTGTTCTTTTTTTTTCTTTTTAATAACTTTTTTAGGATAGGCATAATAGTTTATCTTTGTAGCAAAGTTAATAAAATTAAATTTAATGAATTCGAATTACTTAAAGTATTGGAGAGTTATAAGATATTTTATAAAATCAAAGTACAACCTTACACAAGCAGACTTAGATATTCTTATTTTTTTATTTGACGAAAGCTATTTCTCAAAAGATAAATTTAAAGAATTTGACGAGCTACTTAGTTGGAATGTAAATAGATTTGACAATCTTTTGCGTGATGGGTGGATAGAAGTGTTTAGAAAATATGACGGTAAAAGAAAGGGGTTATATGTTCTTTCTTATAAAACAAATCGCCTTATTGCGTCTATATATAAAAAATTAAGTGGTGAAGAAATCCCTACTAGTCCTTCAGCTAACCCTATGTTTAAAAGAAAAGTGTCTTATACTGACAAAGTATATCGTAATATGATAATAGAAATGAACCGATTTATAAAACAACAACGACATTCATTTGACGAATAATTGCCACCACCTCATTATCAAGCAACATAGTGTGTCCTGATTGTTGGTCGTAGTATATAATGTCTTTTTTCTTAATCATATCTACATCTGTACCTACATTTAACACTTCACCTTTTCTATATCGCATCTTAGATGTTTCTTCTCCTGAAAGAAGAAGTCCTGACTTTGTAGTTACCTCTTCATCTATGGGTCTTATTATAATATATGTTCCTATTGCTTGCATGTTGTATCGTATGAACGTGCCATTGTAATAATAGCGTTAGTACTTAGTATGGTATTAGCAACTGATATAGCATTACTTAATGCACTTACGGTAACTTTAGTAGGGTCTATTACCCCTAAGCTTATCATATTACCCGTTTTTTCAGTTACTACATTATATCCCTCACCTTTTTTAAATGCTGTATTGTAAGTTTTGTCAAAATTTAACCCTGAATTCTCAAGTATCTGTTTTACAGGAGAAGATAAAGATTTACTTAAAATTTTATAAGCTATTTGTTCAGCCTCAGTTTTCCCTTGAACCAACTCATTTCTTACATTTAACAACGCAACCCCGCTCCCTGGAAGTATTCCGTCAGACAAAGCAGAACGTACAGCACATACAGCGTCATCAACTCTATCATATAGTTCTTTTTGTTCTAGGTCAGTATTACCCCCCACATATATAACTCCTACCCCTCCGGTAAGTGATGCAATACGTGACAATATAAACTCTCTATCAATTTTTGTTTTAGCTCTCTTGTGTGCATCTTTTAATTCTTCTACCCTTACAGATAATAATTCTTGATGCTCTTCGTCTTTTGGCGAACAAAGGACAACAGTGGAGTCTCTCCCAACTATCACCTTGGACGCTCTCCCTAAATCGGAGAAGTTTATAATACTCAAGTCGTCCCCTGTTTTTTCTGAAAAATATGTTGCTCCTACAGACATAGCTATATCTTGCATAAGCTCATGGGTTTTCCAACCAAATGACGGAGGTGGTATAATACACACCTTTAATCCTCTTTTCATAACATTAGCCGCTAACGTTTGAACAACATTTTGTGAGCATGGTGCTATAATAAGAAGCTTTTTACTTTCTTGAATAATAGGTTTTAGTATTCCCTCAATATTTAAGACATTACTAATTTCAGCATCAGACACTAAAATGTGAACATTTTCTAATACACACTCGTCTTTCTTTTGATTATTAACAAATAAGTTACTAGAATATCCTCTGTCTATTTTTATTCCTTCAGTAGTTTCTGAATAAGTATCAGAACTTTGTGACTTTTCCACTGTCACTATTCCGTTTTCCCCCACTATATTATAAGTGTCCGAAATTATCTTTCCCACAAACTCGTCATTGTTTGCAGAAATAGTTGCAACATTATTTAATGTTTTTTTAGTTACCTTAATACTATCTTTTTTTAACCTTTCAATAATATCAACAGTATACGTAGATAAAGAACGTATAACTTCAGTAACACTAATGTTAGGGTTTGTTATTAATAACTCAGTAGTATTTTTAACTATAGCTTCAGTTAAAACAATAGCCGTAGTAGTTCCATCTCCGGCCAGAGTAGCTGTTCTTTCAGCAGCTTGTTTCATTATTCTAACTGCTAAATTCTCTACAGGGTCAAGAAGCTCAACCGACTTAGCAACTGTAACTCCATCTTTCGTTACGGTAATGCTAGCGGTATGTTCAGGTGATTCAATAAGAACTGTGTTACCTCGTGGACCGAGGGTACTTTTTACTGCGTTGGCAATTTTAGTAATTCCTTTGATTAACTTTTCTCTACCTTCTGTACCGAAGTCGAGCTCCTTGGGGATATATCCTGTATTGTTCATTTAATTTAAATTTAATTATAATTTACAGCAAATATAGGAATTATTTTCTTATACCACTAACTTTAGTTATGTCAAATTTTTTTAATGATATTTATATATATATATATCCCCTATTATATAAAAAAGATTCACTATAAAAGCTTTAGTTTTTTGACATTTTCGACACTAGTTCTGATAATCAGTTAGTTAAGTACTATAAATCGACACTATTTTCGACATTATAATGTCAATAATAGACACTTTCTTAACATTAAGTTAATATTAGAAGTATTATATTTGTGATATGAGAATAGATATAACTCCATATATATACGTTATTATAATGATAGTATGCTTTTTACTTTCAATTTAGACCAAAAGAAAAGGGAGCGTATAGCTCCCTAATCATCGTCAAACAAAGGGGTAATTTTTTATTTAAACATTTTCTTTAAAGAAGACATCATAGCTTCTTTCATTTCTTTTTGTTGTTCAGCTAACTCTATACCCGCAGCAATATCTCTTACTGTGTGTGAGCTCTTCATAGCTCTTCTAGCTTTAGCTGCAGTAACAAGACCCATCTCTGAATCTGGCCTGTCATTAACTAATCTACCGTTTTTTACTCTTAATCCATCCATGTTATTATATGTTTTTTAAATTATACGTCTTCGTAACCAAATTTCTTACCTATAGCATTAACCATTTCTCCTTTTCTTCTACCGTGCTTAATTTTTGTTTGTCTTCTTTTAACGGTAGGGTCATTTCTATAGTAGTGTTTTTTATCATCTTTTCTCTTTCTTCCACCTACTCCTCCTTTTTTAGAAGCCTTAGTGTTTACTTCTTTAGTAGTATAACCGAATTTAGTAATGTTTTTAATTTTCTTTTTCTTTTTATTTACATCACCTACTTTAGATTTACTCTTTCTAACTACCTCTTGAGATGTATTTGAACCTTTTCTTTGTACTACTGTAACTCTTTTTTTCTTTTGTCCCGTTTCAGGGTCTCTGCTTTTTGTAACAGTTCTTGTTCTTCCTGTTATAGGATTCTTATATACCTTTGTTCTTGTTCCATCTCCTTTCTTATACTTCTCTTTTCTTATTCTAGCAGAACGATTAGCTGTTTTTCTTTGAAGAGTCTCTAGCTTTTTGTTACCCTTCTTCTTGGTCATTTTACCACTCTCTATTTTGCCAATTATCTTTTGTCCTTTCTTTTCTTTACGAGCTTCCATTTTCTTAGCTCTCTTTTCTTCTATCTTCTCAACACTTTTACCGGTGAGCTTAGAACGGAACTTATCCCCTAGTCTTGACATAGTATATATCTTTTATAATGATTAACAACAAAGATACAAAATTTTATGAGATGTATATACTGTTTAGGTTCCCCCCCATTCCACGCTTGGCGACCCACATAGAAAACCGATATTTTTTTAGGGGGTGGGGGTACTTTTTTTGTCCGTTAGTCTCAATTTTTTTGAGATTTTGTCCGGCTCTGTGCCTCTGTTAGTGTCTCCTTAAAGAGACAGACCACACCGAACCACGCGAACCCTTCCCCCTCTCTCTCTGTTGTCCCCTTCCCCCTCTCCCCCCTTCCCCTCACTACATAAAAAAAGCTTTAAAGCTTACAGAGGGAAGAGACCACCCCCGAACGCGTGCCGATTTGATTAAATAAACCATAGTGATAACCTCTAATATAATTAGTTGATTAACAGATATAAACAATTAAAAGTTTATAAAATGTCAAAATTTGTTTTTTATTTCGTCTTATTAGTTTGATTTAGTCAAGAATTAAACATATATTAGAGCATTATTAATCGGGGAAGCTTTGCGACCCCTCAAAAACTTAAAAATTATGAAAAATTCAAATGAAATTAAGACTACAAATTACTCTATTACATACACTAAAAACGAGTACCGAGATACTGAAATACAACTAAATCACTTTAAAGGGTTTAAGGTTGTTTACTTGTCCCCTACAAACTACAAAGGCACGAGGATAAAAATAACAGATTTAAGAAGTAAAAAAAGTGTTACAATATCTAGAGGAGATGAGGACACATACAGAGATGACGCAATAAAATATATAACAGAGGTATTAAAAATAAAGGTTAATGGGTTTGTATCAGATGAGGTTTTAGGCTTTTACTTGATATTAACAGATGACTTTTCAAAATGTATATAAACAAATTAAAAACAAATTAAAATTAAAATTATGAGAAATTTATTAGATATAGAAAATACAATTCTATCAGAAAATCGTACTTTAAGAGATGGTTTCAGAGTTGAGGAAATCAACGAGAATATGAACTTAATTTTTGAGGGTGGGCTCTCCAAGTTTAATTCATCAGTAAAAATGTCTAAAATAGTCAAGAAATCAATGGACTTTTTTAATTCTGAGGAGTGCCAGAATCAACTAAACGAAGAGGGCATTTCGTGGACTAAAGAAGAGTTTTTTATGAAGCTTTATGGATGGAAAAGGGCATTCGGTTACAAAATGTTAAAACTTGCCGAGGTTCACTCGAGTACAGTTAGAAGTTTTGTAAACAAAATGAAAACACTAAGAGACAACGGAGAAGATACAAAAGAATCAAGTATTTCAGTTGAAAATTGTTTGAAGTTTGTTCGAGGTGGTGGAGAAGAAACCAACACCGAACCAACAACACCGAACCCCACCACATTACAATTAACGTGTTTAATTGATGGAGTTAAGAAGAAATTCACTATTAAAGCAAATGGAGATATTAAAAGCAATTTAACAGATTCAGAACTTAATAGACAAATTGAGATATTAAATCAAATTATTGTAAACAATTTAAATAACTAACAAATTAAATTTAAAATTATGAATAATTCAACAGGTATAACATACCAAAACACAGGATTGGCGAGCCGAGGGACTCTCAGAGGTTACCACTCGAGCCCAAGCCCTAATTTCATCAACAAGACCCCTTATAATGTTGATTTAAGAGGTCTGAAGCCAACAGAGAAACGCAGGTTATTAACTTTTGAGGGTGGAGAATTTCACTCAAAATATGCAGTCGGTTTTGAAATTGAGAAACTATATTTTTACAGATTATGTGACAACGAAAGAGGTTCGAGAATTGGAGAACTTGCCTTATTCAAGGGGTTCGAACTTGATTCGAGTTGTGGGGTAGAGGCAATTACACACATTTTACCTCTATTACCTCGAGGTTTATGGAGAAATAAAGTATACAATATGTTTCACCAAGCCAAGCACATTCTTGAGGAGGGTTATTCGCCATCAAATCGAGATTGTGGAGGGCATATAACATTAAGTTGCAGAGGTTTAACATCAACAGAGTTATTTAATAAGGTCGCGAAGTACTCCGGTCTAATTATGAGTCTATATCGTATGAGGTTAACAAACTCATATTGTAATCACAATATGACTTTTAGAGCAACTAATTACGAGTGGATTAATGGAATTATGAGCACAAGAGGACAACGAAATACAAGAATTTCATCATATAAGTACTCGTTTTGTAAGTTGGGGACAAATGGAACGATTGAATTTAGAGTTCCTCCACGAGTTACCGGAGTCAAGCAATTAATGAAACGTTACGAGTTATTTTATGAGTTGATTGATTGTGCAGTTAATGAGGTCAGTTGGTCGAAGTTTTTAAGTCGAGTTAAGCCGATTATATTAGCAATGTATCCGGACAACGAGAACAAAGCGAAGTTGATTCTTAGTCAAGCGAAGTATTTTCAGAAGTTTATCAACACGAACGGAGAACGAACGCACGAAGTAACAGATGTTTATATGGAGTGCAACACTGAGGAAAGACAAGAACGCAGAAATGAGTGGTTCAGTTTGTGAATCACTTTTTTAATGCTTTTAAATGGGGGGACTTTGTCCCCCTTTTTTTTTGGCTCAATGTATCTTTAAAGAGACACCAAGCACAACACACACCAAGTACAGCAGTTGAGTACAGCAGTTGAACACGACAGCGACAGCAAGACACACGACAAAAACACAGATTTCAATGTATCTTTAAAGAGACACTTTATTTATTTGTGTTTCAGTCAGTTAAAACACGAATTTTGGAAAAAAAGTTGAATCGGTCTTCCTGATTGACAGACTACAATTACCTCTGTTAGACGGAAAAACCTGCACACAACAGAACGCCACACCCTGCATGCAAGCACGCACGGCACGCAAGCCGTTTGCGTAAGCCGTAGAAAAATAAATTTGGTGGTTATATATATATATATTATATTAGCAAAGAATTATTCATAAATTCAGAAAAGTGGAGTTCGTAAGGCTATGGGGGTAGTCAAGCGAGTTTCACTTTTTTTTTACCCCTCTCATTTGGCTATGTCTAAATTTTGTCTTATATTTGTTTATTACTAATCGAGTTCTACCTCTCAATTATAGAGGTTGCTCATAAAACTAATTAAATATGTGCGTTATAATAATAAAGCAAAAAGAGGGGTTGTCTCTCAATGTAAATGCAGAGATATTAAAAACCTCTAGTAAAATAAACCCTCACGGATTAGGGGTTGTATGGTTGGATACATTTGAAGTATCTTATCATAATTCAAAAGAATATAAGATACTAAACACTACCAGACCTTATATTGCTCATTTCAGATATGCAACAGTTGGGAAAGTAAACAAAGAGAATACACACCCATTCATTTGTGGGAACAATTCAGATGAGTTGCTAATGATGAATGGTAGTATATATTCATTAGGAGACCAACAAACTTGCGATACTAAAGTTCTTGCTAATCAATTAGGCGACAAGCCAAGGCAAAATTGGAAACAAGAATTAAAAAAGTATGAGTGTAGATTTACTACAATCAACACACGAACGAGAACATTTCAAATGTATAATAAGGAGTTGTGGACAAAGAGGGGAGATGTTTGGTATTCTAAAGAAAATGTTTTATTAGACAATGTCGTTGCAGTCTATGGTACACTAAAAAAAGGATACTCAAACTATCAACACTATTTAAGAAGTTCTAAATATGTGGGTGGTGGAGTAACGCAAGACAAGTACCCCCTATTGATTGAGGGTTTACCTTATATGGTAAACAAAAAGGGAGTAGGTCATAATGTTGATGTTGATGTGTTTAAAGTATCTAACACTAAACTTGCCGATTTAGATAACTTAGAGGGACATCCTCGTTGGTACAAAAGAGAAGTTGTACCGGTAAAACTAAAGAGTGGTAAGATTGTTAATTGTTGGATATACTTTAACAACAAGCATATTAATAAAGACACCAAGCTACACAAGACCTACACTCAGTCGTTCTTTGGTAACAACAGACCCTCGTGGATTAACAAGTGGAATAACTATGGTCTAAGTAAAAGAAAAGCAAAAACACCCTCTTATAAGTCAACAGAGTTTGATTGGTCTCAGTCCACTTTTGACTTTGACAATGATATGAAAGTGGATACTTTTCGCGAGAATGAAATTTTACGCGAAGAGGATTTGTGCGACAAAAAGCCTTTCTGTGTTAATTGCTATCACGACTTAGACTTTGATGGATTTACTAACTATCATTGTAGTGGTTGTGATAGTTGGTTTACAGAGAATGAAATACTAACAGATAGTATATAATATAAATATGGGGGTTGTCTCTTTAAAGACACCCCCTCTGTCTACGAGTGTGTACTCGTGCTGATGAGTTCAAAAGAACGAAACAGAAACCTTTTAAATAAATAAAATTATGGAAAAGTTAAAAGAAGATATAAAATATCAATTAGAAGAATTTGAATTAGGGGGTATTGATGTATGGGAATTAATTAAAAGAATAGAAATAATAGTAAATAAATAAAATTATGGAAAAGAAAATAGACACTTATATAGAATGGTTTAGAACAGACAATTCAGACCCTTACGGAGAATTAAAATGGTTAATAGACCTGCTTTTAAATAGCGAACATAAAGAAGATATAGAGAAAGTATTAGAGGATAATTATAATTGGTACAAATCAAATAAATAAATAAAATTATGGAACAAGAATTAAAACTAACAGATGAAGTTAATGACATACTACAAGATATAATTGACTTTGAATATCAAAGAATGTCTACAAGTGGACAAGAAGCAATAGATAGATTAATAGAAATTATAAATAAATAAAATTATGGAAAAAGAAATAAAAAACGAGGTTAACGAAAAACTTGTAAAATGGTACGATAGATTTGGAGACTACATACAAAAAGTAGACTTCCATCTATACAATGAAGCTTGTGAATATGCAGACGGAGAAAATAACTAAGCAGAATTTGGAGTTGTTCAAATTTTGTCTTATATTTGTTTAATAAATTAAATTATAATAATATGGAACAGTTTAAAAAAGACTTAAAAAAAATTATCAAAGCAATGTTTAACACCACTTACGAAAGATTAAAGCTCTTAGTATTAATACTTATGACCATTGGCTCATTGGGGAGTGGTATATATATTATCGCAATAACATTAGAAAAGTGTGGTTGGAACATACCCTTGTTCTTGTTGGGTTGCGTAGGAACGTGGTTCGGCATTGGTATGATAGATATGTTTAAAGATTCATTTAAAAATTAAAAATTATGGGAAGGTATTATTCAGGCGACATAGACGGAAAGTTTTGGTTCGCAGTTCAAAGTTCAGATTGTGCAGATAGATTTGGTTCAACAGGTTCGACACCAAGCTATTTAGAGTATTGGTTTGATGATAGTCATTTAGACTCTATTAACAAAGAGTTAAAAGTAATAAAAGATAATTTAGGAGAAAACCTAAAGTTGTTGAAAGAGTTTTTTAAAACCAACAATGGTTACAACGAAGAAATGATTAAAGACTTCTATAAAGAAAAAGGTAAAACCATAGGAGACGGAGACATTAAACATTTACTCGAAGAGTATGCAGACTATAAAATGGGCAAAAAAATAAGAGACTGCGTCAAAGAAAATTCAGAATGTAATTTTACGGCAGAGTTGTAGTGCACCTTTAAAGGTTGTGCGTAGGAGAAACCACGCGTGTAAAAGTAAACTATTTGTCGTGTTTACTATCCTACAAAAGAGGGGACATTTGTCCCCTTTTTTTATGCTCAAAAATAAATACAGAATAGCTTGTTATTAATCTAATTTTACACTATCTTTATACTAAAGTTAAATCAAATAAAATGGAAGAAAGAATTAAATTAACAATAAGTAGATTAGAGAAATCTAAAAACCCCCAAGCTTTTTATCTTGAAAAGCTAAACAAATTACTTCATCATACAACAAAAGAAAATTGGGTAAACACCGGACAGTATCATAACGCAAAAATTTTCAAACGAAACTATCCAGAGTTTGACATTCCTAAAGGAGTTAGGCAGGTAATGTTTTATGCAGGAGATTATATTGTGTGTTTACACAACGATACTTTTGTATGGGATGGTTGCGAGTTCAAAGATTTGAGTGATATTGAAAGTTGTATTTGGGATAAAGAAAGTAAAAGCTATGAGTAAAGAAAAGATACAACAAGTAAGTAGAAAAGTTTATGAGATGCTTGCAGAAAAAAATGATGCGTACGGAAATTCGGCTCTTGAACCAATTAATATATTTAGCAAGGGGAAGGCGAGCCAATCTTTATGTGCAAGGATAGATGATAAGTTAGCGAGAATAAAAAATAGAGGATTGTCAGATGAAACTGAGGATACTCTTTTTGATTTATGTGGATACCTTATATTATTAATAATAGCAAAAGAAAACGAAAATGAAAAAAGAGATATTTAACCAATATGTAAAAGAGGTTGCTCAAGCTTTTGAGGTGCGAGCATCAGACATCTTTACTAAAACAAAAGAAAGAACAAAAGTTGACGCAAGACATCTTTTATACTATCTATGTAAAAAAAGACCCATGCGAATAACATACATTCAAAAGTATATGGAGGACAGTGGGTATAAAATAAACCACTCTTCTATTATTCACGGAATATCTCAAATAGAAGAAAAGATATCTGAAGATAAAGACTACACAGATTTAATAAACAGAATAGAAGAATGTATAGCTTAGAAGAAGTTTTCAATCAATCTTATTCAGACAGAGAAAGTGCGTTGCTCAATAGCAAGTTGTACCAAGCAAGACTATTGCGAGGAATAAAAATTGTTAAAGACAATGAAACCTTAGAGGTCAACGTGTTCAATACTACCTTAGGGGGAGACTTTTATAAAGAAATAACCCCAGAACAATACAAACTTTTTTTAGAAAATGGTTGGAAAGTTGGGGTTTATGTTATATCTTTGTCTAACTATCGTAGAAAACTTGTTAAGATTGAACGGAGAATAAAAGAAGAAATAAGTAGTAGAAAAAACGCGAAGAGTATTAAAACGGCTAAACAAAGAAGATTAAACATTCTTAAAAACTTTAGCGAAGTGTCAAACAAATTAAAAGAATTGCAAAATGAGTAAATCAAAAAATTATTATAAAGAATTATCAGAACTACCTATTAAAAGGTTAGTAGAAAAAAAAGGTGGATTAGATTATTTATCGTGGTCTAACGCGTGGGATATGTTAAAGAAAGTATACCCCAATGCACAAAGAAAAGTTTATGAATGTGAGTCTACCGGACTTAATTATTTTACAGATGGAAATAGTGCTTACGTAAAGGTGGGCATAATGGTAAATGATATAGAGCATATTGATTACTTACCGGTCATGGACTTTAGGAACAAATCTATACCTATGGCTAAAATGTCATCATTTGATGTTAGTAAAACCATTCAAAGAGCAACGGCAAAAGCTATTGCTATGCACGGGTTAGGACTTTCGTTGTGGACAGGGGAAGACGTACCTTCAAAAACAACGGAAGATAATGTAATGACCCACATAAGTTTAGATATTGGTAGTGATAATTGGACAAAAGCATTGTCGTATGTTGTTGCTAACAAACATTTAGGGACGGAAAAACTTGTATCAATGTTATCTAAAAAATATAAAGTTACAGATGTTGTAAAAAAAGAAATTGAGAAAACAATTAAAATGAACACTTTAAAAAATAAATAATGATGGATATAATATATATATTATTTTTAGGAGTAGTTTTTTACACCGGCTTTGTAGCAGGCATGTATGTTTTTACACAAATATCTGAGTGGATAACTAAACAAATAAAAAAAAAATAACTATGTGTTGGGAAACAGAACCATATCAAGAAATGGTAGATAAAGAACTTTGTGCATTTTGTGGAGATATTTATACAGACAAAAAGTTTTGTAGCAATAGTTGTGCAGAAGCATTTTTTAATGATTAATTATAAAGGGGGGTGTTTTTTGGGTAATTTAATTTAGGTCGTTCCATTACCCACCTCGTTTTGAGGACTTTGTGTTCAACCCCCCTTTTTCTAAAAATAAATTATGAGACAACCTATACATACATACGAAGAAGATTTAAAAGTAGGTGTTCAGTATTCTTACACTACTAATTATATAAGAGTGTACGACACTAAAGAACTTCGTAGAAAATTTAATATAATAATAAATAAACTTGAAAATAATAATAAAAAATGTCGAAAGAAATAATAGAACAATTAAAAGACGATAATCAATACTATAGTGGGGTGGGGAAAAACTATTTATCTAATTCAGATATTGGAACACTCTTAAAAAACCCAAGAGATTTTGGAATAGAAAGACCGGATAATGTAAATTTTATGAAAGGTCGCTTGTTTCATCAGTTAATTTTAGAACCAAACAAGGTAAAGAATATAAAATGTATTGATGTAAATTCTCGTAACACAAAAGCATATAAAGAATATAGTAATGGAACAGTCGTTCTGTTACAAAAAGAAGTAGATGAGATTATTGAACTTACAAAAATTATGTTAGGAAACTTAGATTTTTTTGATATGATAAGAGAAAAAAATAATCAATATGAAGTCCCTATGATAAAAGAAATAAAAGGGGTAATGTGGAAAGGTAAAGCCGACATTGTAAACGAGCACGTTCTTGTAGATTTAAAAACCACGAGTGATATATCAAAGTTTAAATGGTCTGCAAGAGATTATAATTATGATAGTCAAGCATACATATACGAACAACTTTTTGGGAAACCTTTATTCTTTTTGGTTGTAGACAAACTAAACCAATCTTTAGGAATGTTTGAACCTACACCCGAATTTTTAGAAAGAGGAGAAAGAAAAGTAGAAAAAGCAATAAATGTTTATAATCAATTCTTTTGTAAAAACGCAGAAGAAGATATAAATACTTATTACATTAACGAACAATTAAATTAACTATTAACTAAATTATATTAAAAATGTCAGAACAAGAAAAAATTTTTGCAGACGGGTTTTCTTTTAAAACAAGAGAAAATCAACCCGACTTTGTGGTCGGAAGAATGTCAATTAAAGTAGAGGACGCGTTAGCGTTTTTGAAAGAACGTTCAAGTAATGGTTGGGTAAACCTAAATATAAATAAAGCAAGAAGTGGAAAATACTATTGTGAACTTGATACATGGAAACCCAAACAAGATAACAACACAACAAATAATACTCCCGTACAGGAGGTTAAAGAAGATTTGCCCTTCTAAATTTGATGTGTGATGAGAGGGGAGGTCTGTCATATTCCTCCCCTTTTTTTGTGCCGAAATGTCAAAAAAAACTCTTCGTAATATATATTTATATATTTTTATTTTATATTTTATTTTATTTTACCTAAATTGAACTTATAATCGACATAATCGACACTAACATTGATAATCAGCTACTTACGTTAAACAAATCGACACTAAAAACGACACTACTATGACACAAAGCATCACTATATTTAAAAATATAAGAGAAACATCTACACCATTTTACAGAGAGGTATCAGTTGTATTGGATAGAATACAAGAGGGTTCATCTAAAGAGCTTGTTAAAAAAATAAGATTAGAAAAAGATAAATCTAATCGTAATGAATTGAAAAAAGAATTACCTGCCATTTGCTTTTCTGGAAAGTTTAATAAAAGAAATGACAATTCAATAGTAGAGCACAGTGGAATAATATGTTTAGATTTTGATGGATATAAAAAGCAGAAAGATTTATTATCAGATAAAGAGCAGATAAGTAAAAATAAACACGTTTACTCAGTTTTTATTAGTCCTTCGGGTAATGGTTTAAAGGTGTTAATTAAAACCCCTCAAGATGCAGATAATCACGTGCATTACTTTAATTCTTTAGAAAAGCATTTCTCTTCTCCTTATTTTGATAAGACGTGCAAAAACCTTAGTAGGGTGTGCTATGAAAGTTATGACCCTTTAATATATGTAAACGAAAATTCTTCTGTATGGGATATTATAGAGGACATAGAATACACAGAAGTGAATGTTCACAGAGACCCCCCAACCATACCCATTACAGATGAAAATAAAATTGTGGAGATATTAATTAAGTGGTGGCAAAAAAAATATCCTATGATAGAAGGTCAAAGAAACCAAAACGTATATGTTTTGGCTATGGCTTTTAATGATTACGGAATTAATAAATCTTTATCTTCTTATGTTCTTAATAATTATGCAACTCAAGATTTTAATTTAAATGAAATTCAAAGGACTATTGATAGTGCTTATTTACACACCCAAAATTTTGGAACTAAATACTATGAAGATGAGGAAAGATTAAATACTATTAAATCTAAATTAAGAAGAGGTGTAACAAAAAAAGAAATAAGAAGTCAATTAGAAGAAACTAATTTAGATGACAAAACTATTGAGGCAGTTTTACATAAGGTTGAGGAAGAGAATAACCTAAAGCAATTTTGGACTAAAAGCGACAAGGGGGTTATAAAAATAGTGCATATATTATTTAAGCATTTTTTAGAAGATAGTGGGTTTTATAAGTATTGTCCAGAGGGTAGTAAGAATTATGTGTTTGTAAGAGTAACTAATAATTTAATAGACCATACATCAGAAAAAGAAATAAAAGATTTTATATTAGACCACCTTATACAATTAGATGATAGCTCTATATATAATTATTTTGCAGACCAAACAAGGCTATTTAGAGAGGAATTTTTAACCCTGTTGTCCACTATTGATATATATTTTATAGCAGACACTAAAGATTATTCTTATTTATATTACAAAAACTGTGCCGTGCAAATAAGTAAAAACGAAATTAAAACTATAGATTATTTAGATTTAGGTGGTTATGTTTGGAAAGACCATATTATAAATAGAAACTTTAATCTTTGCAGTTCAGAGGATTGTGATTATAAAAAGTTTGTTTATAATGTTTGTGGTCAAGATGATGAAAGAACATTATCAATGGAGAGTACTATAGGGTATATGTTGCATGGACATAAAAACCTTTCTTATTGTCCTGCCGTAATTTTAAATGATGAAGTAATATCAGATAATCCGGAAGGTGGAACGGGGAAGGGAATTTTTATGAACGCATTGTCACAAATGAAAAAGGTTGTCACTATTGACGGAAAGTCTTTTGCTTTTGAAAGGTCATTTGCTTATCAGTTAGTATCAGCAGACACACAAATACTTGTGTTTGATGATGTTAAAAAATACTTTGATTTTGAAAGATTGTTTAGTGTTGTGACAGAGGGTTTAACGTTAGAGAAGAAAAATAAAGATGCTATAAAGATACCTTTTAGTAAGTCTCCTAAAATAGCAATAACAACAAACTATGCCATTAAGGGTGCGGGTAATTCTTTTGCTCGTAGAAAGTGGGAGTTAGAATTGCATCAGCATTACAATAAATCTTATTCTCCTTTAGATGATTTCGGGAAACTTTTGTTTGGAGATTGGGGAGATGAAGAGTGGTGTCAATTTGATAACTATATGATAAGTTGTCTACAAAACTATCTAACATCAGGATTGCATAAAAGCAAATTTGTAAATCTAAAAGTGAGACAATTATCAGCAGAAACCTCTCACGACTTTATTGAATGGTGTGGATTAATAAAAGGCTCACAACACAACCACAAACTTGTTGTAGACGCAAAAAACTATAAGCACAAACTATATTTAGAGTTTATAGAAGAGTATCCTGACTATGGACCAAAAGCTAAAATGACAATCTCAAGAACTAGATTTTACAAATGGTTAGTGTCTTATGCGTTGTTTAAAGAAGGAGTGCAACCCGAAGAAGGAAGAGATTCAGCAGGAAGGTGGATAAGGATAAGAAGTAAAAAAGAATTAGAAGTTCAAACTAATATAGATTTTTAGAATGAATTGGAGTCTACACAGAGCAATGTTAAATTCTTATTTTGTAATAATTAGAGATTATGACCCTTATTTGCTTATGAAAAACGACAGTGGGTTTTTTGCGCACGACCCCACTAGTAGTTTAAACAAAGAAGATGTGGAAGGGGTTCTTTCTTATTTTGAAGAAGAAGAAGATTATGTAAAGTGTAAAGAGATAAATAATTTTATTAAAACTAAATGGAGTTTAGAAAATATCAAAAAGAAATAATAGATAAAAGCCTAGGGGTTTTATTAAAGTATAACTTTGTTTACCTGGCAATGGAAGTTAGAACAGGTAAAACATTAACAAGTTTGGGTATTGCACAAAGTTTATTTGTAAACAACGTATTGTTTATAACGAAAAAGAAAGCTATTAGCTCTATAGAGAATGACTACAAATTACTTTCTCCTAAATATAAACTTATTGTTATTAATTATGAGTCTCTTCACAAAATACCTAATCTAAAGTGGGATATAATTATATGTGATGAGTCACATAGCATGGGAGCATTTCCTAAACCAAATAAAAGAGCAAAGGCTGTAAAAGATATTATATTCAAAACGCGTGCCAAAGTAATACTATTGTCCGGAACTCCTACACCAGAGTCATACAGTCAAATATACCATCAAGTATTCGGTATAATAAAAAACCCCTTCAATGATTGTGTAAACTTCTATAAGTTTGCTCACAAATATGTAAAGATAAAAGAAAAAAAAATAAACGGACTATTTATAAGAGACTACTCTAATGGTTCAGAACTTATTCTTGATAAGATGAAACCCTACACTATTAATTTTTCTCAACAAGAAGCAGGGTTCAAAACAAAAATATCAGAGCAGGTTTTATATGTAGACATGGATGATATTACTTACGAAATTAGTAGTAAATTAAAAAGAGACCGAGTAGTAGAAGGGGATGAGGAAATTATTTTAGCAGACACTCCGGTAAAACTAATGATGAAGTTACATCAACTATATTCAGGAACTATAAAGTTTGAAAGTGGAAACAAAATGGTTTTAGATTATAGCAAGGCAGACTTTATAAAAAAGAATTTCAGTGGCAGAAAGATTGCGGTCTTTTATAAATTCAAAGCAGAGCTTGAGGCTTTAAAAATAGTCTTTGGAAATGATATAACAACAGACCTAAGTATCTTTAAAGAGACAAATAAAAATATAGCATTACAAATAGTTAGTGGAAGAGAGGGAATATCGTTGAAGGAGGCAGACCACATAGTATATTATAATATAGATTTTAGTGCTACAAGTTATTGGCAAAGTCGTGATAGAATGACAACAAAAAATAGAATGAAAAATAGTGTGTATTGGGTTTTTTCTAAAGGAGGAATAGAAGATGATATATACACAGCAGTAACAAAGAAGAAAGATTATACCGTTAGACACTTCAAAAAAGATTTATTATCTTTATAAAAATGACAGAACAAAAAATTCAATTTAAAAAAATTAAAGAATTAGAACAGGAAGGGTATTATGTAATTAAGCTTACAACTACTAACAAAAATGGGATACCCGACCTAGTAGCTATTCCCAAAAATAGTGACGTGTTATTTGTTGAGGTAAAAAAACCTAATGGCAAACTGTCTAAATTGCAAGAGTATAGAATTAAAGAACTAGAACAACATGGAATTCGAACCGAAGTATATAGAGGATAAAGAAATAAAATGCAGGTTTGACGACTATTTTATAGACGAACTAATTACATTGCCTTATAATGCGGCCATAGGAATAATGGACGCAGTAAAAATAAATTCATCCCTGTTGCCGGAAAAAGATAATTGGTCACAGATAGTAGCGGGGGTTATAAAAGGAAGAGACCCTTTCTTTTTTGAATTAGAGTATATAAAAGAAAAAGGAGAAGACCCCCTTTATTTAGATATATTAGAAATAAACTGTGACGAATACTTAGACTATATAAATTTAAATCAATTTTTAAAATGAAATTATCACCAGACGCACAAAACGCAAAAGACATGATAGAAAAAAGGTTTCACCTAAAATTAGAAACCAAATGCCGAACATCACCATACATAAAAGCAAGATGTATGTTTTCTAAACTATTATTTAAAAGAGGTTTTGGTTGTTATGCTATAAGTAAAATGCTAAATATGAATCATGCAACTGTACTTAACTACTTTAATAACTTCAATTGGTTTTATAAAACTGACAAGGAATTTGCTGAGAGTTATGAACAATTCTATGAACAAATGAGAAGTTCCTCTATAGTTTATACACAAATGAACGAATATGAGTTAAAAAAAGAACTACTTTTATTACAAACTGAAAATAAAAACTTATATTTACGCAACCGAGAGCTAGAAAACCAAGTAAAAGAACTAAAAGAAAGCAAGGTTATGTATATAGAAAGCAGAATGTAATATAAATGTAATGAACAAAAAGCCAAATGCTGTAGAAAGAAATCGCCTTACCTACATTAATCATTTAATGGAAGAGGTTAACTCCGCTACTGCACAGGTCTATGAGCATTTTGTAGATAAAGAATATAATGAAGCAAAACATGCTACTTATAATTTAATAAAAAGACTGAAAGAAGTCATCCAATCCCTAGAAGATGAAGTTTAATTCCGATTTTCGTCCTCGATTAAAGGGGAATAAAAAAACAGCGTTTGATTATTTTACTAAAAATGAGAGAAGAATATTGGTCATTGGAGATATACACGCACCCTTTTCTTTAGAGGGTTACTTAGAATTTTGTAAAGATGTATATGCCAAACATAATTGTAATCAGGTAATTTTTATAGGAGATATTTTAGATAACCACTATTCCTCATTCCATCAGACCGACCCGAATGGGCTTGGTGGTGGACAAGAGCTTGAGCACGCTATAACTATAGTTCAAGAGTGGTATAGTGCTTTTCCTGTAGCTGATGTTCTAATCGGAAATCATGACCGCATAATAATGAGGAAGGCAGTAGATTCTGATGTTCCTAAACAATGGATAAAAAGTTATAACGAAGTATTAGGGGTTGATTGGAATTGGACTGAAAGAATAGTTTATGACAAAGTTCAGTACGTGCATGGAGAAGGAGGGACGGCGCGCACAAAAGCAAAAAACGATATGATGTCGACCGTGCAGGGCCATATTCATACCCAATGTTACACCGAGTGGCTAGTTGGGAGAAACTTCCGAGTCTTTGGGATGCAAGTAGGATGTGGAATTGACGCTAAATCTTACGCGGCAGCTTACGCAAAGCATTTCAAAAGGCAAGCTATTGGTTGTGGAGTTGTCTTAGGTGGGCACACTGCTATAAATTGTTTAATGGAATTATGAGGTTTGAATCAAAAGAGGATTTAGTTAGAGAGACTAAGGCTATAGAAAGATTTGTTAGACTGTTCAGTGGTAGTTATAAAAAACTTGGGCCAAATGATATTGACTTTCGAGTGTTTGATAAAGATAAGAAAATTATAACTTACGTAGAGGTAAAAGGTAAAAGTAGTTGGTTGAAAGAGTGCTTTCCTTTATATGTAGCCGCCAGAAAACTAGTAAAACTTTGTGACAAAAGACTAAACCCTGTAGTTATGTGGGCATGTAATGACGGTATTATATACGCTAAAGTTCCTGAGCTCGTAGGAGAAATGAGATGGGGTGGAAGAAAAGATATACGAGACGAAAGTGTAAACGACCAAGAGCTTATGGTGTATTTCGAAAACCAAAAGTGTTTTAAATACTTAAAGTATTAATTTTTTTTATTCTTCCTTCTTTTTCTTATATCATCTATTCTTTTTTGTTGTGCAGGAGATTTTTTCTTTTTCTTAGACTTTTTCTTTCCTCTTGCTGAGTTGGGTCGGTAAGAAGAACTAACACCTATCACATCATAGAAAGCGTCCTCACTAACATCTCCTTGTTCAATTAATGTTTTAATAGGAAGGTTTACATCTACACCGTCCCCCTCTACACTTAACTCAAAGAATGGGTCAAATTGAAAACCTAAATAAAGCTCTCCTAAACTTTCTACTGTTTTAACTCCTTTCTGTAACTTAGATAAATCTTCATTTGCTAAATACTTAATCATTTCTGTTACAACCCTACTTAAAGGATTAACACCCTCATCTATACCTCTAGGGTTTTCTCCAGACATTTTTAATATAGCATATTCTAACGAGCCACCTATAAGTGGTACTTGAGTTATAAGGTTCATCCCATACATAGACCTTTTCATTTGTTTTAAGACCTCTTCTTTATCTTCATCCTCACCTTTAGTAAATTTAAATATATTAGCCATTGCTATAAATAAAACGTTGGCCACACCTAAATTTAAAACAAAAGCCCTCATGGCATCTGAGTCAACATTACCTTTAGCTCCCGCTCTCATAATGTTGGTCATACCCATATATACTTTATTCATTTGTAAAAACAGAGTGCTACCAAACATAGTAAAGAATCTATTTTTAAAATCAGTGCTCA
>WLWF01000196.1_pt1 | contig 59147 bp, 76 predicted proteins | sample 6718331 | NCBI WGS metagenome assembly WLWF01 (sample SAMN12718692, study PRJNA515312) | sponge metagenome | isolation source: marine sponge | host: Mycale hentscheli | place: New Zealand: South Island, Marlborough, Capsize Point | collected 2003-05-01 | reverse complement strand
GGATTCTCTATTGCTATATGCTTAATCGGTGCATCCATCAGTTGCTTGACAAAGAACAATGCCTTTCGCCTATTCTCCCAACGCTCCTCATTCTTTGAGCCATCTTTATTATATAGCCACCGATTGCCACTTACTGACAAATAAGTGCATGGAGGATGGGCAACCATCAAATCATATTTGCGACTATTCGCCTCCTTTAAAGCATCGCCTTGAATGTGCCACTCGGGATGACCACCACTACAAGGAATTAAGTCACAAGAAAAAGCCTTGTGACCTAATTTTCTAAACTCTTTAGTTATTGCTTGACTTTCCTCACAAGCTACAAGCACCCTCATGTCGTTGGGGGTTTAGTTTCTCCATTTACAATCTCATCAATTGCTTGAATACAATCATCAGCATCAATGATATTAGCGTAGTGAGTTCTTAAATTAAATTTTATTGCTCTATTAGTCTCAATGAACCTTTTTAAAATACTCTCTAATTCAAGGGTGTCATGTGGAGATAAATCTCCACTATCTAAAGAATAATCTTTTACAATCTTCTTCCAATCTATATAGTCATCTAGGTTAAAATTTTTCATATTATATAATCTTTTAGGTTTTTACTTTCACGTTTGAATGAATCAACTGCTTGACTTAAATATTCAAATTCATTGTCAATAAGAAAATTTCTATCTTCAATGTCTTCAAAATCATAGCCGTTAACAAAGATGTCTTCATCAGCCATACAATCTTTAAGATCTCCATCATCGGTTCGTTTAAAGACCATTGCTTCAGCACCGATAATATCATTGTTTTTATTTAGTAATTGGTGTACTTCTAATGTGTAAATCATAATTATACTTTTAAGTTCCACGTTTTTAAATAGTCAGCATTAAGGATAGTCTCGCCCTTATTAAGTGCATCGTTTATAATGTTCTGATAGTCTTGCATGACTTCAACGTTCCCCCATTTTTTAAATGTATTGGGGATGCTAGTCTTAAATCCTACAACAGAATATTTATGGGGCGTACCTATTAGTACACCCTTTTTCTCATCCTTTTTCATTAATGAAATATTACTTACTTCATACATTAATAATTCAAGACTTGTTGTCCATTTATACTCCTTATCATAAAGAGAATCCTTATCAATAGATTTATAAAAGAACTCAATACTTCGATTTTTATAATTAGTAATCTTTAATTCGCCACCATAGGAATCATCCCAACAGTTGCAAATTTTCTTACCATCAAAGTAAATGTCCCATTCAAAAGATGGAGCATCATGTCCTCGCATTTGCTTTATGTTTTTAGCAGTTGCACGTTCTAAAAATTCTTGTTTTGTCATATCAGTTGTTTTAAGTTAATTAAAAAGTCTTCCATCGTAGTGAATCGCTTAGTCTTCACTTGAGTCTTATCTGACCATCTTGATGTCGGTAAATTAATACCATACCATTTACGGATGTTTGCCATAGCTTTGGCAAAGTCAGTTGATACACCAAAGTATGTCTTCGGGTTCTTAGTCTTGTCAAGATAGACACCTTGTCTAGTGTACTTGTAGACTGCCCATCCGATTGCCATCTTGCTCCTCCTAGAGGAACAGACTGCCACGTATGGGTAATTTAGTTTTACGTTTTCTCGTACCATATTTCTGTTGTTTGTTGTTTGACATTATTGTCGATGCCTACAGAGGAATCGAACCTCTGTACATCCAATTAGGCAGTTGATCCTATTTACTAGGGGGTGTTAGATAATTTAATCTCGCATCTTTATAATCGTCAATCTTTTCGTATAGATATTCTCTGACAAAGTCTCCATAAGATTCAAACTTTTCTCCACTAAGAGAAACATCTACGTAAGGATTGTGTCCTAATGCAATTGCGATTCGTTTAGATTGATACGTTTTTAACACCTCTCTGCACCAATCTACTAGTTCATGATTCCTATCTTGAAACTCAGTCCATTCTTCACAAATCATATCTTCATTCGTGCATACACGAATCTTCTCTTCTTCTGTACTACCAAGTAACTCATCTAAAAGTCCTTCTGCATATTCCACTACCATTGCTTCAATGTAGCTTCTTGTGGTTTCTGTATTCTCCCAATCTTTTTGGGTCATACTATCCCAATTTAAATGAAATGAATATCTCTTTTCAATGTTATTAATTGATGTACTACATTTTGATATTTGCATAATTATTGTTTTTTAAGGTTAATAAATTCTAGATATAGTTCATGGTGTTTAGCAATCCATGTATGATACATATCAAAATGTTCTTTCGCTAATTCTCTTGAATGTTGATCATTTCTTCTGCTGAAATGCTTATAGCTTAACGCCATGTGAGAATGAAAATTCATTCTTTTTTTTGCATTATCCATCAAGTCTAAGACTCTGCATTTTTGTTGTTGTAATTCTGTTATCATAATTGTTGTTTGTTAATTAATAATTGACCATCTCTTCAGATGCGACTTAAGGTCTGTCGCATGACACATCCATGTGGATGTGTTTCGGTTATCTCCATCCATATTCTTTACTATACGTTTCAAGTATGTATTGATATAGCTTTTCTCTATTTCCGTTATCAAGCATTGTTATAAATCTAGTGAAGACTCCATAACCAATTCGAGTGTTTTGATTGCTCATTTTGTAAAGTCCCTCAGTACATGTTGAGAATTTATCTTTTAAATGATTAGCTAAACATTTGTCATCTGACCAACATTGGTCGATGAAATCATAGTTGTAGTTGAGTCCGAACCAAACGATTGAATCGATGTTTTCAAATGTGTTATTTACTTTGTTTTGTAGTTGTTGTAAGTTTTTCATGTTGTTTGAATTGTGTAACGTGCTGTTTGTCAGCGAGTTACTGTTAATATTAGTATGTTGTTTGTCATTCATAACGTGAAAGTACTAAATAGTATGCTTATATCCTAATTATATTCTTACTAAATAGTAATTAATATTTGATATTTATTGTGATGTTTTTGTTCCTTGTTTGATTGTCGCTGGATCTGCCCATCAATAAAGGGATGCGAGATGACTAGTTTATTTAAGTTTATTATTCAATGTTTTCTCTTGGGCGTGTACTAAGGGAAGGCTCACCTTAACTGAATAGTTAATTAGTTGGGGGAAGGTCGACCAACAAAGGGGAGGAGGGCGCGCTACCACTAGCCCAGCGTCAGCACCTACCTACAGAAAAAAAAATTCGGCAAAAAATCTGACGTGCAGACCTAAAATCTTGATGGGGGGGCTGTTTTTTTTTTGACTTTTCCCCAGGGCCAATGCGCCGTATGACATACTATAATACACAACCCCTAGGTATCTAATAATTTTGTATATTTGTGTAAACACGTGTGATATGATTAAAATAAATAAGGACCCGAAGATCAGCGATATGGTTGACGGGTTGTATGTAAAGAACGGTAGGCTGATTAATGGACGTCCTAATGGGATGACAGGTATTGAGCAGGCTGCAAATACAAAGCGTATCATTGATGAGGATCGTAAGATTAAGATGATCGCTGATGGAATAGAGAGATCAGAGATGAGAAAGAATATGTTTGGATAATTTGTTGGTTTGATTATCTAGGTTAAGAAGAGCTACTTTAGGGTAGCTTTTTTTTTACATAAAGTCTACATTTTTTGTGTAGAAATTGATTTTTGTGTTGAAATGGACGTAAATGATTTTTATTTTTTTGTGTTTATGATATTTGCAATATGGATTTTAGACATGTCAAATAGGTAGTTGTGTTGGAATTCCAACATTTTTAACACGAATAGTGTAGAATTTGTGTAGAAATTTATATGCTAACTATCTGATTATCAATGATAGTGTTGGAAATGTTAATATTCCTCGCACGGGACTCAGAGAAAAGTATAATATATACACATATATAAATACGCAGTATAGGAGAAAAAAAACCAACATTTCCGTAATTAGAATTAAATGTATATATTTGGAGTAATCAAATTAAATTTAATCTAATGAATGAATCGGGAGGATATTCACCAAAGGATTTGCACTTTGGCAAAGACGGACAATCAAAACTTATATCGGGGATAACAAAATTATCAGAAGCGGTCAAGAGCACACTTGGTCCTATGGGTAATACTGTTTTAATAGAAAGCCCAAACCACACACATGGAATTACAGTGACTAAGGATGGGGTGACTGTAGCCAAGAGCATCCAACTTTTGGATCCGGTAGAGAACTTAGCAGTCCAGATGATGAAAGAAGCAGCCGACCGCACAGCTAGTGAGGCGGGTGATGGCACCACTACAGCTATTGTACTTACTGAGGCACTGGTCAAGAAGGGGGTAGAGCTAATTGGTCCAAAGGACAATAAGACTGACATACTAAGGGAACTTGTTTCGTTAAGCGAAGGGGTTATTAAAAAACTAAGCAGTCAAGCCAGGCCAGTAACTGACAAGAAATTATTGGACGTGGCTACGATCTCATCCAACAATGACCTAGAGATAGGGAAAATAATTGCGGACACTTATAAAGCTGTGGGTAAAAATGGTCTAGTAACTGTGGAGAAGAGTCAAACCTCTGATACCACATATGAGACAACGCAAGGGATTAAGATAGACCGGGGATACTCCAGCCATTTGTTTATAAACAACCATAAAAAAGATGAGTGTATACTAGAGGATGTGCATGTCTTGGTCTCTGACTCAGATATAAATAATATTCTCTCCATAGAGAACGTGCTGAAACCAATAATTGCTGAGAATAAAAAATTATTAATAGTAGCGCCTTGTTCTCAAAACGTCATAAACACCCTAGCGGCGAATGTGATGAAGAACAATCTGAAACTTTGTACCATAATTCCTCCCAATTTTGGTTACAAACGCCACGAGTTAATGCATGACATTGCTCTTTCGGTTGGCGCTACTTATTTTTCAGAGAGTACAGGTGATGACCTGAGCCTTATGAGCTTCAAAGATCTTGGGCGTGCATCAAAAATAATTGTTGACAAAGACAATACGATCATACTCAAAGACCAAGACGACCTCTACAAGCATGACATTGACAAAAGGGTAGCGGAGCTGTGGGGTGCGCACAAACTAGCAACCAAAAAAAATGACAAAGATTTTATCATGTCACGCATCGCATCACTCACCGGTGGTGTAGGTGTGATACGCGTGGGTGGGAACACGGACCTCGAGCAGAAAGAACTGTATGACCGCGTAGATGACGCCGTGTGTGCAGTTCGCTCCGCTCTTGTAGAGGGGATCCTACCAGGAGGTGGGCTCGCTCTATGGGAAGCTGGTGAGGATATTATAAATTCAAAATCGATCGCTCACGCGATATTAGGAGATGCGCTTCTAGCCCCTTTAATCCAAATCATTGAGAATGCAGGGGTTGATTGGGCACCTTATGGAGCTGATGTAGGCCACGGCCTTGACGTAAAAACCGGTGAGATTGGAGATATGATTAAGATGGGAATCATAGACCCGAACAAAGTAACTAAAACCGCCCTGCAAAATGCTGTCTCAGTGGCAGTGACTATATTATCAACCAACGCCATAGTAACTATGGCACGAACATATGACTCAAAATGAAAAAAATAATTTTATTACTTAGCTTATTAAGCTTATCGTTTACTACAATACAAGACCCCTACTGTAATGGTTGGGAACAAGGGTACTGCCAGGGATGGCAATACGTAAAAGGCGAGTGGTCAATTTGCCCCATAACTCCCATATGCCCCATACCAAAACTTATGGAGACAAAATATCTAGATGGGTATAACAGAGGATTTGTAGAGGGACGTAAAGCTGCAAAGAAACAGTGAAGCCAATAGGGAAATACGTTGTGATTAAAACAATCGAGGAGGAACTAAAAACCTCCTCGGGGTTATTGTTGTCTGCTGAAGATGCCAACCAGCTTCGATATAAGAAGGGTCGGATTGTCGCAGTAGGCACTGAGGTGGTGGCCATTGAAAAAGACAGCGTGATATACTACGACAAACGAGCGGGTTATACAATGCTTATTCACGACGAGCCCTATACTATAATTCGAGAGAATGACATTGTTCTTGTCGTATAGCCTCGTTCATTTTTTCTATTGTTTTTCTATAAACCTTGTCGCTATATCCAGCCTTAGCTAAAAAGATAGGGTTTTTGCTTTTTGCCATTGGGATAGGACCCCCCTCTAGCTTGTCATATACCGAGTCTAACATTTTTGCGCATTTAAACGAGATACCATATAGCGCTTTAGGTCCTCCAAACTTGTAGGGCTTTATAACATCTATCCAACCTTCACGTCGAAGCTTTTCAAATCTGTTTCTGTTCCAACCAAGCAAAGCATTAAATTCTTTGAACTTGTCGACATTGAAGTACTCTTCGCTGTATAAAAAAAAGAGCATGTCTAACTCCTGAGTGTTTAGCTTATACTTGCGCTTTACGAAATAACGGATGACTCTCCAGTATTTCATGTAGTCTCTTTCACGTTTATTTTTCATTAGATTTAATTTTATAACTTTGTATAAAGATAACAAGTTATGACAAACGACAGAAAAGAGGTAAGACATTACGCAGGAGCAGCAGGTATATTTATTCTAATTGTAAGCCTATTATTGTTCTTGAGTTTTGTTGAGATACCACCGGTCAACAAGGATTTATTTGTTGCTATTGTGGGTACCCTTGTGTCATCACTTGGTATGGTTGTATATACCATAATTGGTCAGCAACCAGATGAGGTAAATAAACTTCAGAAGAAAAACGAGTCGCTTACATCTATAAACAATCAGATGGAGACGCGTAACGATCAGCTTGAGCAAATGATAATTGATATGCAAAAAGAGATGATTGAAAAATTAACAGATTTAAAAACAAATAAAAAATAAGATTATGACTAAAGAAAAAAAATCGGCAGAGAAAAAAGCTGCACCGAAAAAAGAAAAAAAAGTAGCTGCTCCAAAAACGAGACAACATTGGAATGGTGAAAGATATATAACTGTAAATATTTAAATTATGCCTACTGTAAAACTACCTAACGGAACTAAAAGAACTTTTCCTTACAACGCTGTTGGAAAAGCACAAGCCCACACATTTATGAAAATGTCTAAAGGGAAAATTAAAAACAACCCTGGATACGGGATGGAGAAAAAAACAAAGTCTGGCTACTAATGGCTAAGAAAGGACGGACAAAAAGTAATAAAATATGCCCCGCAGGTATAGCTTGGGCTAAGCGTACTTTCGACAAGTACCCTTCGGCTTATGCGAACATGGCGGCAAGTAAATATTGTAAGGATCCTAACTACGCAAAAAAAAGTAAACGATAATGGACGGGAAAAAATTAAAAGAGATAGCCTCTCAACTAAGAAAGGCATCAGCTATGCATAAAGGTCAGGCAGCAAAGATTGACCGAATGATAAAAGGAATGAATAAAAGCAAAAAGAAATGAAAAATCAACCTATGTGCCAGTGTGGTAATACATCTAATGCAGATGGTCACTGCGACGGATCACACTTAAATAAATAGAGATGAGTAAGCTAAGTAAAAAACAACGTAAGATTGCCAGAGCGGCAATGCCTTTTAATAAAATTACCGGAGCTGACTTCAAGGCTTTAAAATTAAAAAATGGGGGAGCTAAAAAAATGGCGTGATCAGAAGTGGGTTCGTATAGGGACCGATGGAAAGATTAAGGGCGCATGCGGCACAAGTAAAAACAAAAAAAATCCTGACCGATGTTTGCCGCTAGCTAAAGCAAAGCGCCTTAGCAAGAAAGCCTTGGCAGCAACAGCCAAAAAGAAAAAAGCATCTGGGGGGAAAAGGCAGTTTGTTCGAAACACCTCAACGGTAAGAAACGCATAATGGCAAATAAAGGTAAAATGAAATGCAATGTCGTTACCAAAAGCGATAGGGCAGGGAAAAAGAAAATGGTCAAGGGATGTGAGGGAGGAAAAGAAAAGCTCATTCACTTCGGAGCTTCAGGATACGGGCACAATTACTCTGCAGCAGCACGTAAATCATTCAAGGCGAGACACAAGTGTAGCACGGCCAAATCAAAACTTACAGCAAGGTATTGGTCTTGTAAAAAGTTATGGGCTGGATCTGGAGGCTCTACCAAAAGTTCACCCAAAAATAGGAAAGGAAAATATTAGTATCTTTGTATTTATAATTTAAAATTTTTCAATTATGAAACAAGGTTACAACGCTCGTCTAGATGAATCTTTAGGAGCAAAGCATGGGAAAAAGTCACAGAGTTTTAAGGCTCGTAGAGATGAAAGCAAAGCTATGTCTAAAAAAATATACGGACACGCTTACGGAGGAGATCACTCAATGGCTTATGAATCTCATGGAGAAAAAGGAAGTGTAAAAAAACACATCGGATCTTTAATTAAAAAGTAATGGCAGCAAGAGGCAGAACTAAAAAAGGTGCTTTCCCTGAAATAAAAGAAAAGAACCAGGGTAAGTTTACCCGATGGGTAAAAAACAACATGCCTGGTAAAAGCACTTGTAGTGCTGCATCTTCTGTTATGAGAAGTAAGGGTAAGTATTCTAAGAGCGTGGTGGCTATGGCCAACTATGCTAATAATTTTGGATGTAAAAAATAATTAAATGAAATCAAGAGGGTTCGGAGATACAGTTGCTAAGTTCACAAAAGCCACAGGCATAAAATCGTTTGTAGATAAAGTTACAGATGGCGACTGTGGGTGCGATGATCGGCGCGACACCCTAAATCGAGTATTTCCATATAAAAGATAATAACTATGGCATATCAAAAATTACAAGCCGGCAAAGCATGGTCAGTTTATCCAAGTGATAACACTGACATTCCCAATATTGGAGTGGTTGGGCCTTCAGGAAATACTGATGCGACGGGCGGCGCAAACAAATATTTAATTGACGGCAACCGAACGGGTACCGACACAAATAATTTTGCAACCTTAAAATTTACTCTTTGTGGGCTTAAAAAAGGAATGATAATAGTTAACTCTACTGATGGCTCTCAATCTGAATTAGTCGCTGTAATAAACGACACAACTATTGAGGTTAAAGAAGCCATCTTTGCAGCACAACCAAAAGCTTATGCAATTTATGGAGGAGCGCAAGAAGGATCAGTAATGTATATTGGAGGAGCAGGAAATATAAGGGTAACTACTGTCGCTGGTGATATTGTAACCTTTAGTGGAGTATTAGGGGGAAGTTTTTTCCCAGTAAATGTCCTTAAAGTATTTAGTACAGGAACAACGGCAACAAACATAATAGCGCTTTGGTAGTATGGCTAATTTAATTGCAATAGGTAATTTTATAGGATTAACCCTACCTGGAACATCAGGACCTACAGCGCAAGACATCATAACTGAATTATCAGTACAAATAGTAACAGAAAACACAAGTCAAAACTTGATAACAGAATAAAGAAATTATGGCAGTTAAATTTTCACAATTTACCCCAGCAACCGATTTTGCAGCGGTAGACAATATAGTAGGGTATGCAGGCACTGCAAACATTCAAATCCCACCCGCAAACCTTGACACGGTCTATGCTTATGCTACGGCTCAATCTACAAATGACGTAGACTTAACTCTTACAGGTACAAAAACAGGTACAACACCCACGACCGATACAATAAAGTTTACGGCAGGTAGTAATATTACTCTTACCGAAGACGGAGCTGGAAATGGTTTCACTATTGCTAATACGGCTACTTATTCAAGTTGGAATCTTGTTGGAGACACGGGAACACCTCAAGCAATAAGCAATGGAAACAACGCAACTTTTACTTCAGCTAATGCCGCAATAACTACAGCTGCTGGAGCAACAGACACACTTACTATTACATCCGTCGCTTTTACAGGTGGTGCTAATATTGGTCACGTACCATCAGCAGCAGCAGCAAGCGCCGGGCAGTTTTTAGATTATCAAGGAAACTGGTCAGCACCAGCGGGAGCTTTTACAGGATTTACTGTTACTGGAGACGCAGGATCACAAGGAGTAGCAAATGGGGATACTGTACAGTTTATTGGAGGACAAAATATTGGAACAGCTGTTGCTTCGGGGGGAGCAACAACTGACACTGTTACTTTTAACCTTGAAGGCACTATATGGACGGCCGTGTCAAATTACGGGACAAATAGAGATATTGCTCCAACTGATAATTTAAATATAAAAGCAGGCATACAGAATGGAGAAGCAGGCACGACAGTTGTTGGATCAGGAGTATATACAACAGGAGCATCGGGGTCTGATCTTATTTCTTTAGACCAAGCCGCTGATCTGAAAATTACAGTTGTAAACCCAGGAAGTGGCAATAAATTTTACGTTGATGGAGCACAACAAAGCACAGTGGTTTTACCTAGAGGATTTACTTATGAATTTAACCAACTAGACGGTACAAACTCAAGCCCACTACAACATCCTCTATTTTTTAGCACAACTTCTGATGGAACACATGGAGGAGGTACAGCATACACCACAGGTGTCAAATGCTACGGAAACGGAGCACCTGTTAGTTTTACTGATTATCATACAAATTTTACAAGTTATACATCTCAAAGAAGTATTAGAATTAGAGTAACACAAAACACTCCTACACTATATTATTATTGTTATAGTCACTCAGGAATGGGTGGACCTATAGCTTATGGCGCTGCAAGCGGTTTAGCAACAATGACTACCTCTCCTGCTGCAACAGGAAATGGATCAACTGCAACATATCCTTTAGGAGCCACACCAACAGATAAAAATTATACTATGGCGTATATATCAGGTGTATATCAATTAAAGTCTAGTTATAGTGTATCAGGGTCTAATATAACATTTGACACTAATGTTCCCAACGGCGCTTCAATAGAGATTATAACAACAACATAATAATAAAGCTCAATGGCAACAACCAAAGTAACTACAGATGTAATTGACATGAGTGGTAACGCTGGAGGGCTTACCTGGGTAAAGGGCACTACTGCTCAACGTACAACTACTACAATCGGAGACCTTCGAGAAAACACTGAGACAAACCGTACTGAAATATACACCAACCAAACAGGCTCATCCGAGTGGAGGAATTTAAAGGAAACAACGGCAACATCTTTAGATAGTGAGTACTTGGTTGTCGCAGGTGGAGGCGGCGGAGGTTCATCCTCAAGCGGCGGCGGAGGCGGTGGAGCCGGAGGATACTTAACAAATTTTGGGGGTACAAAAATTACTTTATCATCTGGAACTGCTTATAATATTACAGTAGGAACAGGTGGCGCAGGTCTTCCTAATGAAAACGCAGGAACTGCATCAAGCGGAACAGATTCAGTTCTTTCTGGGTCAGGAATAACTACAATTACGGCCTCTGGCGGAGGTGGAGCAACTAATAACACTGGAGCAAGCGCAAGCGGTGGCTCAGGAGCAGGGGCGCAAGGAGGCACTAGTGTAACGGCTGGTTCAGGAAATACACCTTCCACAACACCGTCTCAAGGAAATGACGGAGGAGCGGGATCAAATCCATCCGATGTTGGTGGTGGAGGCGGCGGCGCTGGAGGAGCTGGTCAATCAGGAGGGGCACATAATAGTGCAAACGACGGAAAAGGAGGAGCGGCAGTTTCAAATTCTATTACAGGAACCGCTGTAAATTACGCTGGTGGAGGAGGTGGAGGAGTTTGTGATTTTGTAGATAACGGATCAAACACTGGACAAGGCCAAGCGGTAGGAGCTAATGCTGGTGGAGACGGAGGAGTAAGTCAAGCCGGTGCTCCCGATTTTGATAATGGTTCTAACGCAGACACAAACACAGGATCTGGCGGAGGAGGAGGCTCTAGAAGTGCAGGGGGTACTGAGGCGACAGGAGGAAACGGGAGCTCTGGAATTATTATAATAAGAAACACTACGCCTTCAGCAACTTTTAGTGCAGGTGTGACGGTTAATGGAACGGGACCAACGACAGCGGGTCAAAGTGTAAATGGAGTATCAATTGGAGCAACGGGCGATTACTCTTATTCTATAACAATAGCAAGCTCAGACACAATAACATTCTAATATGGCACACTACGCAAAAATATCAAATGATGAGTTCACAATAAGTGAAAGAGCTAGGCTTAGGGAAGCGCAGTCTGAAAAAAATGTTATTGAAAATAATAACAGAGCAAGCGAAGAATACTCAACGCTTGAAACAGTGTATAGAAATTCATTTACCTCAGCCACATTACAAACACTTGAAGGTGAACTAGCTGCATTGCAGTCACAGTACACACCTGAAATGACTGAAGAGGAGAGAGAAGCTCTTAATACTTCAATAGCCGCAAAGCAAGCAGAGATAGATACTGAGAAAGCAGCCCTTGTTCCAGGGCAAGAAGCGGCGCTAGCTAGCCTAAACGCAAAAAGAACAGAAGGGACAGAAGCGTTAACTACTGAAATCGAAACACTTAACACTGCCATAGCCAATGCGCTATGCAGAGTAACTGCTATGTACACGGGAGCAGATGAGTTTACTTCGTCAAACGGAGAAGTAACTGAATTAGACAATACGGTATACTGGGAAGGATACTACGGTGGATGCAAGAGAACTTCTTACAATACACGAGGAGGCGTGCACACGTTAGGTGGCACACCGTTTAGAAAAAATTATGCAGGGGTAGGATATGTCTACGACCCTGTAAGAGATGCTTTTTATACAGAGCAGCCCTATGCAAGCTGGACGCTAGATGAGTCTACTTGCTACTGGCAAGCGCCAACACCTAAACCAGAAGAAGGAGAATGGTATTGGAAAGAAGACTCCACAGAGTGGGTAGACTATGTATATATAAATCCAGACAACAACCAACCTTATCCTAGCTGGATCTGGGACACAACCAACGGAACATGGAGTCCTCCAGTAGAATATCCAGCAGATGACGAAGGATTAAAATACCGTTGGAACGAAGAAACATTAACTTGGGTAGAAAGATAAATTATGGCAACAACTAAAGTAATAAAAGATTTATTGGCTAGCGATAGTGGTTGGTCAACAAGCTCAGAAAATGGACTTAAAATGCCAAGCAGTAATGCGGCATATTCAGGACCAACTGCTGAAGAAGGCATGATGCGTAATGAAGTGGGTCAAGTTTCAGAAGGATCAGCAAGCTGTATGCAACATTATAATGGAGCTAATTGGAAAAACTTTGTTAATGTAAATAGCTCTACCCTTACTACTTTAGATTATCCAGCAGGTAAAGGATGTATTGCTTTATGGGGTTTGCAAGGAAACACGAATGATGCAAGTGGAAATTATAATGGCTCTAACAACAGCGTTACTTTTACAACGCCAGGGACAACTCCTCCACCAACGACTCAATCTGGAGTTTTTACTTCATCTTCTCCATCTTATATAGAAATACAAAATTCTGGTAGTGCATTTAATTTACAGGAATTTACATGGAGCGGATGGTTTTTAACCTCATCAACATCATATGGATATTTTGTAGAAAAATATTCTTCTAATCACACTGGATACTTAATTGGTTATAACTTTAATGGAAATCAAAAAATGGTTATGTATTGGCAAAACGGTGGGGGTAATAATCCTCCCACTAACTATCCTTCATACGCGCCAACATCACAAACTTCCTTAAGCCTAAATACCTGGTATCATGTTGCTGTAACTTTTAGCTCAACAACTGGTGATGTTATTATGTATATAAATGGCGACTCAGCAACTTTAGGGGCATCAGCAAATTATGGAGCAGGGTATCAACTTCCTTATTTAGGTCAAAATGCTAATATAGGTTATTTACTTAATCATAGCGCTGGTGCATTAAGCGGACAAATGGCTCAACTTAGATATTATAATACAGCATTATCAGCATCAGATGTTAATCTTTTATATAACGAATCATAATGGCAATAACAAAAATAACAACACCGGAATTATTTGACTTTAGTGCAACAAACACAGCGCTACAATTGCCAACGGGTACAACGCTAGAAAGACCTACTTCAGCTATAGCAGGTCAGTGGCGATATAATACAGATGAAAAGTATGTTGAATATTATGACGGTACAACACCCTACGACGCTGCCAAGTGGTTTCAAATAGACACTGAGGTTATAGGAACTACTTGTGATGTAAATTACCCTGTAGCTAACGCTGGATTGTTTCAATTAAACGGAAACATAACAGACGACACTGGAAATTTAACTGCAAATAAAGTAGATATAACATTTGTCACGGGTAACTTTGGACAAGCTGCTCAATGGAATAATACAGGGACATCATATATAAACACAGGCTTCTCAGCAGGGAGTGCTGATTTTTCAATTTCATTTTGGTTTAACGATCCAAATCCGAGTTCTTGGTCTTATTTATTTGGAACTACTAGTGCGGGAGCTGAAGAGGGGTATACTCTTAACGTATCTGGTGGTGATTTAGATATTATAATAAGAAACACTAGTGGTCAACCTGATATTGCTAGAGTGCAAGGGGGCGTCGTAAGTTCAAATACATGGCATAATATAGTTTTTACTTTTGATAGTGCTGGAAGCGGAACAAATACTATATATCTTGATGGCACTGCATTTACTCCAACTTTAGGCTCTAACCCTTTTACTGGTAAACCGCCATCTAATTCATCAACCTTATATTTAGGGCAAGCGGGCTCGTATGTTTTACCAAGCGATCAGTTTGATGGAAAAATGGATCAAGTAAGGATTTTTACTACCGTTTTGACTCAAAGTCAAGTAACTGATTTACAAACCGAAGTACCATGTTAAAAGAATTTAATTAAACACTATGAATACAACTATATTAATATTAATCGGATTAGTAGTTTTACTAATTGTAATTAACATAGCCGCTATATGGCTCACAAAGAAAGGTCTTACCAAAGACGAGAACAATAATATGATACCCGACATCTTAGAGGCGAAATTTGCTCAGATGAAGGCAGATGTATCTAAACGAGTTGATCGTGTCGGAGAAGAGCTTAAAGACGTTACTAAGGCTATTAAAGAGGTGGGTAACCAAATTGGAGATGTGCCTAGTGCAATGAAAGGTCAGAATAGATCTGGGAAAAAAGCAAAAAGAAAATGAATTACGTGCAAGATACCACAGCGGGAGAGATAAAAGTAAACTATATTTATGTTGAATCTAAAAAAAATAAGTGTGACTGACCTTAAAATCTACGCTTTAACCGTAGGAGCTTTAGCTACATCAATGACAAACATTGACGTGGTGCTCAAAATCATAGCAACTGCTGTAGCCATAGGATATACCTTGCACAAATGGTATATAATGTATGGAAAGAATAAGTAAGCACGTATCGTATAAAGAAGGAGTTCGTTCTAATACTGCTACAAGATTAAATCTTGATAATACTCCAGGCTCGTATGAGCTATCCAACATGGGCATTCTTACCGATAATATATTTGAACCTTTGCGTAAATGGGTAGGAGGCCCAATAAAAATAAACTCTTTCTTCAGATGTGAAAATTTAAATAAGGCTATTGGCGGAAGTTCTCGGTCGCAACATTGCCAGGGACGCGCGATTGACCTAGATGATACCTTCGGACACAAGACAAATGCTGAGATGTTTCAGTATATCAAAGAAAATCTTAATTACGATCAGATTATATGGGAGTTTGGTGATGACACTAATCCTGATTGGGTACATGTAAGCTATGTATCAGATAATGAAAATAGAGGCAGAGCATTAAGAGCTGTAAAAGAAAATGGTAAAACAACATATCAAGTAATATGAGTAAGCCTAAGAAAAAATTTGGACAGACCGTAGTAGGCAAACTTTTAAAAGCCTCAGTAGGTTTAATAAACCCAACTCTTGGAAGTATTATACAAGGAGATATGTCTGTGGAGCAAGTGGTATCATCTATTAAAAATTCAGATGCGCCAGCAGAAGATAAAATAAAAGCTCAAGAAATGGTATTAGAAGCATACCAAGCCGAAGTAGAAGATAGAGCCTCGGCACGACAGAGAGAAATAGCAGCTCTAAATGCAGGATCTAATGATGTGCTTTTTAAAACTGTAGGATGGGGAATCACATTATGTTTTGTTGGTGTGATAGCAGGAGCCATAGGATTGTGGCAAATACCAGAGGAATCACAAAGATTGTTTGACATGGGATTTGGTGCAGTGGTAGCCGCTTTTACCCAAGTCATCGGTTATTACTTTGGGTCATCGGCAGGAAGTAAACAAAAAACTAATTTAATGAACGGTAATGGCGAAAACAATTAATCTAGCAACCTACCAAACAAAATCCAAAGTACGCAGACCAGGAGTTCACTCAAAAACTAAAAGTTCTGCAATTAAATCCTCCAAGAACTACCGCAAGCTATACCGCGGACAAGGGCGTTAAAATATTTGTATCTTTATATTCAAATTAAATCAAATCAAATGGATATAAGGAAAATTTCTGTAGGTCCAGATTATAAGTCTGGAGCGATGCACTACTTAGTGGGTCAAGAGATTTTAAATGGTCAATATTTTATTCACCTAATTCAACAAGACTCGGAAACTGATTCAATAAAAATATGGATTCAACGAAAAGATGAAATATTATTATGGAAAGAATTTAAATCCTATGTACCCGTATCTATAGAATATAATATTAACTTTTAATGCAATCACCTTTTTATTTTATAGTCAAACCTTTAGAAGGTAAAAGATATAATAACACTAAGAAAATAGGAGATGTTAATTTTATTACTAGCACTTCTGAAGAAGATTTTAAGGCGTCTAACCGAAAAGCTATTGTTGAACAAACGCCGTTAAAATATCAAGGGCCTATAGCTAAAGGTGATACACTGTTAGTACACCATAATGTTTTTAAGTTTTATAACGACATGAAGGGTAGACAGAAAAGCGGGAAGAGTTATTTTAAAGATGATTTGTTTTTTGTAGACAACGATCAGTTTTATATGTACAACCACGACAACCAATGGTTTAGCCACGACAGGTACTGCTTTGTAAAGCCAATTGATGTACAAAAATCATTTATGTTTAAACGTGGTAATGAAGAACCTCTTATGGCAGAAATGGTGTATGCTAATTATTATCTCCAAACTCAAGGCGTTAGCAACGGAAGCCAAGTAAGTTTTCAGCCAGACAGTGAATATGAGTTTGAGGTTGATGGAGAAAAGCTCTATAGAATGTTTGATCACCAAATAACCTTAAAGCTATGAATTATATAATGATAGATGATTTTTTAGATGATCCTAATAAATATGTTATTGAGGTACTTAAAGGTAAGTTTGAGGATATAGCCGATGGAGAGACTTTGTTCAAAGGGATACAGCCCCGACCAATTGATGAAGTCCAATATAAAATTGAAGAGGCTTACCCGGACTATGATGTTTCTTTTAATTTTATAAGACAATCACCACTTAATCAAGAAGAACCAAATTTTATCCATAGCGATGAAATGATGGGTGATAAAACTATATTGCTCTACTTAAATAAATTTCACCCTGTTGAGGACGGGACAACCCTTTATAAGTTCAATAAAGTTTCAGATGATTATCTTCCTATGTGTACCTTATATGCACAATATAATAGATTAGTGGTTTTTGACTCATCAATACCGCATTCAAGAAATATATTTGAAAACTTTGGAGAAGGAGAGTATTCACGATTAGTGCAGGTAATATTTTTAAAACGTAAACAATGAGCTCAGAATTATTAAAAGTACAAATTATAGAGGCAGGCCGAAAAGCCGTTGAGCAACTAATTAAAGTCGCTAAAGAAGATATAATTAAACCTGATCCTGAAGATGAACTTGCCGCTGATAGATTAAAAAATGCAGCAGCTACAAAAAAACTTGCAATATTCGATGCTTTTGATATATTAAACAAGATAGATGTTGAGCAAGAAAACATAACTATAAATCAAAGTAATGGCAGCAAAGTCCAATCAAAACAAGGGTTTGCAGAAAGACGATCAAAATAGATTGTTTTATGTAGTAAAAAACTTAATACCTAAGACCGTTTTGACTAATAAAAATAAAGATAAATCTTGGCTCTACGGATATAGCGCTAAATACGACATGGTCATTATTTCTAAAGATGGACAGATAGGTCAAGTTGTAAACATAAACGGCCTTTCTATAGCTTTACCTAAACAGCCTGAGGATATCACAAAAAACTCACAAAAAACTCATAACCAATATTGGGAGAGAAAGGAGATTCCAAAAGAATTAAGCCGCATACAATCTATATTTCAGTGGAATGAAATGGCTAGTGTCTTTAAAAATAAGTGGGTTGATTATATTGAACAAGAGTTTGACAGACGAGATGACGGATATTGGTTTTATAACAACGGTAAGCCTACATACATGACCGGCTCTCATTACATGTACTTACAATGGACCAGCATTGACGTGGGCTATCCTGATTTTAGAGAGGCCAATAGAATTTTTTTTATTTTCTGGGAGGCATGTAAAGCAGATAATAGATGCTTTGGACTAGCTTATCTAAAAATAAGACGATCAGGATTTTCGTTTATGGGTTCGTCTGAGTGTGTAAATACAGGGACTTTAGTAAAAGACTCTAGGGTTGGTATACTGTCTAAAACAGGGGCTGATGCAAAAAAAATGTTTACAGACAAAGTTGTTCCTATAGCCAATAGGCTACCGTTCTTTTTTAAGCCAATACAAGACGGGATGGATAAACCAAAAACTGAGTTAGCTTTTAGAATACCCGCTTCAAAGATTACTAAAAAAAACATGTATGACGCCGTGGACGAAGAACTGTATGGTCTTGATACCACTATTGACTGGAAGAACACAGACGAAAACTCTTATGATGGGGAAAAGTTATTGTTATTGGTGCATGATGAAAGTGGAAAGTGGATTAAGCCGAATAATATTCTAAACAACTGGAGGGTAACAAAAACATGTTTGCGATTAGGAAGCAAAATAATTGGAAAGTGTATGATGGGGTCTACATCCAACGCGCTAAGCAAGGGAGGGGATAATTTTAAAAAACTTTACGAAGATTCAAATATAGATACACGTAATGAGAATGGTCAAACTAAAAGCGGCATGTATTCTCTGTTTATTCCCATGGAGTGGAATATGGAAGGTTTTATTAACAAACATGGCATGCCTGTTTTTTATAGACCAGAAAAAAGCGTCTTAGGAGTTGATAACGAGATGATTAGCAATGGTGCAATTGACTATTGGCAAGCAGAAGTCGATTCGCTAACTCAAGATGCAGATGCATTAAATGAGTTTTATCGACAGTTTCCTAGAACTGAGTCTCATGCTTTTAGAGACGAAAGCAAAACGTCATTATTTAATTTGACTAAAATTTATCAACAGATAGATTATAATGATTCTTTAATTATAGAGCAACACGTTACTCGAGGAAAATTTTATTGGCAAGATGGAGTAAAAGATACAACTGTTATTTTTGCGCCCGATCCAAAAGGACGGTTTAAAGTTTCATGGATGCCAAATAAAAATATAACAAATAAGAAATATAAAAAACACAGCCATTATTTTCCAATGAATGAACATATAGGTGCGTTTGGCTGTGACTCTTATGATATATCAGGAACAGTAGTTGGGCGCGGATCTAACGGTGCTTTGCATGGTCTAACTAAATTCAACATGGAAGAGGCGCCAAGTAATGAGTTTTTTTTAGAATACGTTGCCCGACCTCAAACAGCAGAAATATTTTTTGAAGAGGTGCTTATGGCGTGTGTATTTTTTAGTATGCCTATTTTAATTGAAAACAATAAACCACGTCTTTTATATCATTTTAAAAACAGAGGCTATAGGGGGTTTTGTATGAACCGTCCCGATAAGCATTTTAATAAACTTTCTAAAACAGAGAAAGAGCTAGGGGGCATACCTAATACCTCAGAGGACGTAAAGCAATCACATGCTTCAGCCATAGAATCTTATATTGAAAAACATATCGGCATAGATCTGTCAGGAGCTTACAGAGAAGCAACAGACATGGGAAGTATGTACTTTACCAGGACCTTAGACGAGTGGGCAAGATTTGACATCAATAACAGAACTAAGTTTGATGCAAGTATCAGCTCGGGTTTAGCAATTATGGCCAACCAAAAAAACCTATATTTACCTGAACAAAAACAAAGCAAAATAAATCTTAACTTTGCAAGGTATACTAATAATGGAATTTATAGTGAATTAATCAAATAGATGGAAGACGTAAAAATTAATATTTCATCTGTAGGTTTTCCAAGTCAGTTTGTATCAGACTCAGAAAAAGCAACCAAGGAATTTGGTTTACAGATAGGACAAGCGATACAATACGAATGGTTTAGAAAAGATTCTAATGGTTGTAGATACTATAGCCAATGGAGAGATTTTAATAGATTAAGACTTTATGCAAGAGGCGAGCAGTCAATTGCAAAATATAAAAACGAACTTGCCGTAGACGGTGATTTGTCTTATCTAAACTTAGACTGGACACCCGTTCCAATACTCCCCAAATTTGTAGATGTTGTGGTCAATGGCATGCAAGACCGTCTTTTTAAGGTTAAGGCTTATGCTCAAGACGCCTTGTCTCAAGCTAAAAGAAGCAAGTATCAAGATATGATAGAGGGTCAAATGGCTGCTAAAGATATTTTAACAACAGTACAGAAGAATACAGGGTTTGATCCCTTTATAATGAACCCAGATGAGCTACCCTCTTCAGATGAAGAACTTTCATTATACATGAATTTAAACTACAAGCCTGCAATAGAGATAGCGGAAGAAGAGGCTATCGACACAATGTTTGCAGAAAACCATTATGAAGACATACGTAAACGTCTAGATTATGACCAGATGGTTGTAGGCGTGGGCATGGCAAAACACGAATTTCTTCCTGGCTCTGGAGTCAAAGTCTCTTATGTTGATCCAGCTAATGTGGTATATAGTTACACAGAGGATCCATTTTTTAAAGATTGTTTTTATTGGGGAGAAATTAAAACAGTTTCTTTAACTGAGCTAAACAAAATTGATACCACCCTAACTACAGAAGATTTAGAAAAAATTTCTCAATACAGCCAAAGCTGGTATGATTATTTTAATACTGCGCAGTATTATGAAAACGATATCTTCTATCGTGACACGTGTACTCTTATGTATTTCAATTATAAGACCACAAAAAAAATGGTCTATAAGAAAAAAATAAACGACAACGGGTCTTCAAGAATGATAGAAAAAGACGACACGTTTAATCCACCAGATGAAATGCTTGAAGAAGGAAACTTCGAAAAGATAGAGAAAACAATAGATGTATGGTATGACGGAGTAATGGTTATGGGTACTAATATCATTCTCAAGTGGGAACTCGCCAAAAATATGGTTAGGCCAAAATCATCTTCACAACACGCAATGCCTAATTATGTGGCAGCAGCTCCTAGAATGTATAAAGGTGTTATCGAATCTCTAGTCAGAAGAATGATTCCTTTTGCCGATTTGATACAAATGACACATCTTAAATTACAACAAGTAATTGCTAGAGTTGTGCCAGACGGGGTTTATATAGATGCTGATGGTTTAAATGAAGTGGACCTTGGGACTGGCGCAGCTTATAATCCAGAAGACGCACTTCGATTATATTTCCAAACTGGTAGTGTTATAGGTAGAAGCTATACTCAAGAAGGAGAGTACAATCAAGGCAAAGTACCAATACAACAATTAACAAGTAATTCCGGGGCGTCTAAAACACAAATGCTTATAGCTAACTATAATCATTATTTAGATATGATTCGTTCTGTTACAGGATTAAACGAAGCAAGAGATGGATCAACACCTAACTCAGATGCATTGGTGGGTGTACAAAAATTAGCAGCGCTAAGTTCCAATACAGCTACCCGCCATATATTAGACGGAAGTCTTTACATATATCGTACGTTAGCCGAAGCGTTAACATATAGGGTAGCTGATATCTTGGAATATTCTGATTTTAAAGATGACTTTATAAATAAAATAGGAAAGTATAATGTAAGTATACTAGGGGAAATATCTGATTTGTATATTTATGACTTTGGGGTATTTATAGAGCTATCACCAGATGAAGAGCAAAAAGCAATGTTAGAGCAGAACATACAAATGGCCTTGTCAAAACAAGACATTAATTTGGAGGACGCTATAGATATTAGAGAAATTAAAAACCTCAAACTTGCCAATCAATTATTAAAAGTTAAACGAAAGGCTAAGCAAGAGCAAGACGAGCAAAGAGAAATGCAAAAGCAAGCCATGGTCTCACAACAGCAGCTTAAATCTCAAGAAATGGCAGCCCAAGTGGCAGTTCAAAAAATACAACTAGAAACTCAAGGAAAGCTAGAGTATAAAAAAGGAGAGATGCAGCTAGAAATAGAGCGCAATAAAGTAGAAGCTCAGCTAAAAAGCCAATTAATGGAACAAGAATTTAATTACAACCTCCAACTGCGACAAATGGATGGAATGGCTTTATCTAAAAGAGAAACTTCAAGAGAAGATGCTAAGAGCCAAAGAATAAGCCAGCAAAACTCGGAGCAGTCTAAGCTAATAAACCAGCGTAAAAACAATCTTCCTCCTCAAAACTTTGAGTCAAATGAAGACAGTTTAGATGGTTTTGATCTAGCAGAGTTTGAGCCAAGGTAGGGCTGAAAACGTATATATATTTTATATAACTTTGTAATACATAAAATCTAATTTAAATCTAATGGAAATTAAAGTAAGAGAACTAACTGATGTGCAAGAAAAATCAGTACAAGAGGTTGAGCAAGAACTTCTTGATAAGCATGATGCTCAACAAGAATTAAAGTTTGACGACACTAATGAAAAAGAGTCAAAAGAAACGCCAAAGGCTGAAGAAGCTGAGGTAAAGACCGAAGAGGTAAAAGATACAGTAAGTGAAGAAAACTCGGAGCCTACTGAAAAAGATTCTGAATTATCAGAAGAAGATGTTCTTTCATTTATTGGAGACAGATACGGTAAGAAGATTAATTCTATTGACGAATTAGTTACCGCAAGAGAAGAGGCGCCGGAAATGCCTGAAGATATTGCGGCTTACTTTAAGTATAAAAAAGAAACAGGAAGAAGCATAGAAGATTTTGTAAAGTTACAAAGAGATTTTTCTGATGCTAATCCTGAAACTTTGGTAAGAGAGTATTTAACAATTACAGAGGAAGGTTTAGATCCTGAAGACATAGACTCATTAATGGAGGATTATGCTTACGACGAGGAACTAGATGATGAATCAGTAGTTAAGAAAACTAAATTAGCAAAGAAAAAAGTTATTGCTAAAGCAAAAAGATTTTTTAAGGAACAGCAAGAACAGTATAAGTTGCCTCTTGAGTCAAGGGAAAACTCGTTCGGTGATTCTGAAGAATACCAAGCTTACAAGCAATATGTGAATACGGCTCAAAGTCAGCAGGAAGAGGCTAATCGCAAAAGCGAGTGGTTTGTCAAAAAAAGTGATGAATTATTCAGCAGTGAATTTAAAGGTTTTAAGTTCAATTTAGATCAAAGCGACGTATACTTTACACCTGGGAGTGCTTCTGAATTAAAGAAAGCTCAAGAAACACCAATGAATTTCGTAAGTAAATTTATTGATGACAAAGGACTTTTACAAGATGCAGAAGGATACCACAGATCTTTAGCTATAGCTATGAACCCCGATAAATTTGCTCAGTTTTTTTATGAGCAAGGGAAGTCTAGTGCCACGGAAGATGTAATGCGTAAAACAAAAAATATTAATATGACTGAGCGCAATACACCAGAGTCGGTTGCTAAATCAGGGTTCCAAGTTAAATCAGTTTCATCGCCATCGAGCAATGGGCTAAAAATTAAAAGTATAAAAAGAACTTAATATTAATTAAAATTTATAATCATGGCAGGACAAGTAAAATCCACACCAACTTTTGCGCTAACGCCGAGTTCAGAGAGAACTCCTACAGCACAAAACTATTTAACCAATGCAGATTTTGATTGGTTAAACCAATATCTACCAGACACATACGAAAAAGAATTCGAGCGTTATGGTAACAGAACTATCTCTTCTTTCCTACGTATGGTAGGTGCAGAGATGCCTACTAACTCTGACCTTATCAAATGGGCGGAGCAAGGTAGATTACATACAAAATACACTCAAGTGGGTTCAACGGGATCTGCAACAGCTGATCAAGTACAATTTCAAGTCAATGATGCGCTTGACCCAGCAGCTGCAAAGCAAGTTATTCGCGTTGGACAAACAGTAGTAATTGTACAAAACGACGGCTCAGGATCAAACAAAGCGGTTGTAAGTGCAGTAGACAATACTACAGCACCTGGTAAATTCACAGCTGACTTTTATGAAGCTGGCGGTTTAGTAACTGCAGGAACTGGAGCTACTAGCGCTGATGTTACTGTTTTTATATACGGATCAGAATTTAAAAAAGGAACAGCCGGAATGGACGGTTCTCTTGAATCAAATGATTTCATTTTTGACAACAAGCCAATTATCATTAAGGATACTTACAATGTATCTGGATCTGACATGGCTCAAATTGGATGGATTGAAATTACAACTGAAGACGGAGGAACAGGATACCTTTGGTACCTTAAATCTGAGCATGAAACAAGACTTAGATTTGATGACTATTTAGAAACAGCGATGATTGAAGCTGTACCAGCTGAGCAAAACTCAGGAGCTGCTGCCATTTTAGGTAGTTCAGGAGCTGCTGCTGATCCAGGAGCTGGATCTGATGGTATTTTTTACGCTGTACAACAAAGAGGTAATATCTGGGACGGTGGAAACCCAACAGTATTAGCTGACTTTGACAATGTAATTAGTCGTCTAGACAAGCAAGGAGCAATTGAAGAAAACGTACTATTCGTTGATCGTCAGTTTGCTTTTGATATCGATGATATGTTAGCTGCACAAAACTCTTACGGAGCAGGTGGTACTTCATATGGTCTTTTTGACAATGACGAAGAGATGGCGTTAAACTTAGGTTTTTCTGGATTCAGAAGAGGTTATGACTTCTACAAGACTGACTGGAAATACTTAAATGACCCAACTATGAGAGGTGGACTTCCAACAGGAGCAGGATCAGGACGTGTAAACGGGCTACTTGTACCAGCTGGATCAACAAGTGTTTATGACCAAATCCTTGGTAAAAACGCTAAGAGACCTTTCCTACATGTTAGATATAGAGCTTCTGAAACAGAAGACAGACGTTACAAGACTTGGATTACTGGTTCTGCTGGTGGTGCAATGACAAGTGATGTTGATAACATGCAAGTAAACTTCTTGTCAGAGAGAGCTGTTTGTACTTTAGGTGCTAACAACTTCTTTATCTTCCAAGAGTAATAGAGTGAATTTAATGGGGGTGTTAAAGCCCCCATTATTATTATAAAATTTAAATCTAATCAAATGAAAACTACTAAATATGTAGATAAAATCTACAAACTCACGCGTGACACAGCGCCATTATCTTTAATCCTAGCATCAAGACATACCCAAAGATTTCCTCTTTTGTGGTTTGATGAAGAAACAGGAACAAATAAAGCTTTACGATATGCAAGAAATCAAAACTCTCCCTTTCAGGAAGACCAAGATGATAATGCAATATTAGAGCCCATAGTATTTGAAAACGGATTTTTAACTGTCCGTAAAGAAAATCAAGTCTTACAGAAATTTTTATCTTATCACCCTGGTAAAGGTAGGGTGTATGTTGAAGTTGATAAAGCTAAAGATGCGGCCCAAATTGTTGAAGACTTAAATGCCGAGGTTGATGCTTTAATAGAAGCACGTCAGCTAACGGTAGACCAAGTAGAAAATGTAGGTAGAGTCCTTTTTCAACAAGATGTTACAACTATCACAACTGCTGAACTAAGAAGAGATATTTTGGTGTTTGCTAAAAACCAACCTAAAGATTTTTTATTATTGTTAAAAGATCCGGCATTAAAGTTAAATGCTGAAATACAATTATTTTTTGATAAAAAGATTTTACAGTTCAGGAATAATAACAAGGAGGTGTGGTTTAATACACCCTCTAATAAAAAGAAAATGTTAAACGTTCCTTATGGAGAAGATCCAATTTATATAATAGCATCTTTCTTTCAAACCGATGAAGGGTTAGAATCATTAAAACATTTATCAGGATTGGCAAAGAACATGTAAATAGTGCGTTTTAATTTTCTGTATCTTTGTTTTTTTAACACATAAAATTTTTTATTATGAACAAGTATGCAAGTATCACCGTTGGCGGTGGAGTAGAGCAGTTCTCTGTAAAAGATGTAGCATCTTGCTATTTAGATAGTTCAGATGATATTGTAATCGATTACATTGATGGTTCTCAAAGTAAAATTGCGTCAGGCTCGGCCTTAGTACAAGCAGACGTAGACACCGTATTCGGTGTTATTAAAAGTGCTCAACAACAAAAATGGACTCAAGTATTATACAGTATACCGGGTTTGAGCCAAACGGTAAACGCTTTTACATTCACCTTTTAAATCTTAGAAATTATGAATAAATTTTTAGTAATTGGAAATTATGTTTTTGGAGGTGATGTATTATACGTTGGATTAGTTACAAACAATATTGTTTTGAACTATAAGGACAAGCAAATAACTTTAGCAGGTTCAGGAAATATGACTGCCGCAGACAAAACGGCTATCGAATCTGCTCTTGTAACTGTTTGGGGACAAGGCTATACAGACGCAACCATTGACGTAACTTTAAGTCAAGCGATAACAACGATTTCATAAAACTCGTTTTAGTCGATAGGTTAAGAAGAGGTCAAGAAAAATTGACCTCTTTTTTTTTTACTTATCTTTGTGTAAAAGAATAACAATGATAAATTCTGTACGAAATACAGTTTTAGCAATCATAAATAAGAATAACTATGGCTATATTTCACCGAGTGATTTCAACTTATTTGCTAAACAAGCACAATTAGATTTATTTGATGAGTATTTTTTTCAATACAATCAGCAGATAAATGAAGAAAACGCTAGGTTATCAGGCACGGGATATGCAGATTTAAAAAAGGGCTATGAAGAAGTTATTGATACTTTTTCAGATACAGCTAGTTTAGCACAAACTTATACTACGGCCACCGCTCAAGCACCAACAGGTTTAGGTAATGTTTACTTAATGCCGACCACTGAGACCACTGGATCAGATTATTATTTATTAAATAAAGTTTTAGTTTACTCTACCATAACAGCCACTGGAACAAACACGGGAGTGGCTGGAGCAAACGCTGGTAATGAATTAATAGATGCAGCGGCTAATTTTACAGCTGACTTGGTAGGCAAAACACTTTCTATAGTATTAAGCGACAACGTCGTTACTACTGCCTTAATAGTAGGCTTTACAAATACCACCACATTAACAATCAATACAACTTTAATTACGGCAACGGGAAAAGATTATAAAATATATTCATCATCAAATTTGTCAGCTGAAGCGGAGCTCGTTAATAGTAGTAAAATAACAATGTTAAATAACTCATTACTTACCGCTCCTAACATTACATATCCAGCTTATACTCAAGAAGCAAATAGCATAACAATACACCCCAACACCGTATCAGCTATGGGTCAGGTAGTTGCACAATACATTAGATACCCCAAAGATCCTAAGTGGACCTTTACAACAATTGCTGGGGGTGCTCCTATATTTGACCAGAGCCAAGCGGATTATCAAGATTTTGAGTTGCCTATTGATGATGGAAATGATTTGGTTTCTAAAATACTTCAATACGTTGGAATATCAATTAGAGAAGGAGATGTGTTTAAGTTTGGTCAAGTTGAAGAACAAATGCAAAATCAAGAACAATAATTATGGCTTACATAGATCAAAAAAAATATTACACTAATGATGGCGTCAACCCAACGGATTTAAATTGGGGCTCTTATCAGTACGTTAGTTTGACTGATATTGTAAACAACTTTCTTTTAATGTATGATGGAAACCATTCATTGATTAATAATGAAGACAGGTTTAAAATACTATTTCATGCTAAGCGTGGTATCCAAGAATTAAACTATGACGCTTTTAAAGAAATTAAATCATTGCAGCTTACTGTTTATTCTGATTTAAGATTTGTGTTACCCTCTGACTATGTAAATTGGGTACGTGTCTCTTTGTTTAAAAACAATACAATAAGGCCGCTAGTTGAAAACATACAAGTTCAGTCGGCACTATCATACGTTCAATCAGCAACAGCTACATTTACTTATGATGCGGATGATAATGTAAATACTCAAACATCCACCTTAGATTCGTCAAGACAAGATGGTTCACTAAATAGCATTTACTTAAACCAAGCTAATTTAGATCAAGATAATAATCCACCTTACAACGAGGACTATTACGATACTTTCATAGGAGCTCGCTACGGGCTTAACACAGAGACAGCCAATATCAACCCTACCTTTACAATAGATAAGAAGGCAGGGGTCATTAATTTTAATTCTACCATGGCTAACGAGCAGTGTATATTAGAATATATTTCAGATGGTATGGAAGGTGGGGATGATTCTCAAGTTACTTTAAATAAACTTTTTGAAGATTACATTTACGCCTATATTAAGTATGCAGTATTAAATAGTAAGTTTGGTGTACAAGAATATATAATAAATAGAGCACGAAAAGATAAAACAGCATTATTAAGAAATGCAAAAATACGGTTAAGTAATATTCACCCAGGGCGTTTGTTGATGAACATGAGAGGGGAAAACAAGTGGCTAAAATAAAATGGCAAAAACGCAAAGAAATTTTGTATTAGGGCGAATGAATAAAAGCCTTGACGAAAGGCTGCTACCTAACGGCGAGTATGTTGATGCGTTAAATGTTAGGCTTGGCTCTACTGAAGAGTCAGAGGTAGGTTCGGTAGAAAACACTAAAGGTAATTCTAGATTAACAGAGTTATATTTTATAGATCCGATAACTACTACAAATACACCTTTAAGTAGCGAAGCCAGAACAATTGGAGTTTATGAAGATGGAGCTAATGAAACTTTATATTGGTTTGTGCATGACCCTAACTTTTCTTTAGGCGATACGGGAAAGCTTGATATGATTGTTTCTTTAAATGTATTAACTGGACAGTTGACTTATCATGTAATTAGTATAGATGACGGGACGGGAGAAAATACAACCTTAAATTTTAATCCACAATACTTAATTACAGGCACAGACAAAGTCGGCGATTTATTGTTTTTTACTGATTTTTTAAACCCTCCAAGGTTTATTAATGTTAGAAACGCATATGCAGAACCAATAGCTGGATCCATAACAATAACCAACCCTAACCAAACAGTGGCATTTGTGTTTACTGCTGGGAGTTATTCGGTTGGTGGATTTGGATCTGTAGGGTTTCATCGAGGAACTTTATTGGGTTGTCCAGGAGCCACAAACGGTATAGGTGTAGGCGCGGCACCAACAACGACACAAATTAATTTACCAGGGACTGGATGTTATACGTTTGGTAGCACTGTTTTTAATCAAAACACCCCGATCGTCACTGGTTTTCCAACAACTCCTGGTTATGGAATACAAGGAGCAAACGACGCTACTGGATTGGCACTTACAATGTTTCTTCAGCTTTCTGATGGCACAACCACAATTGGTTTAATATTGTCTTCAGGAACATCTAACCCAGGGACTGGGATTATATTTGGTAATATATCAGGTAGTGATGGATCTAGTGGAATATTTTCAGCTAATTATTCAGTAAGTATTTTGTCTTATACTGATGAAAAAGGAGCGGCATATAATCCGGAAGCGACAGGGCCTTTGCAGATTAGTGGATTAACTTTAGTAGATGGTGTAACTTATACTTTAACAATATAGCATGTCATATATAGATCAATTTAGCGCCGAAAGTATACTAGTTATTAAAAAACCACCCGTGTCTGCGCCTACAATTATTTTAAAAACTATTCCTAATGGAGGAACTTTTTTAGAAGACAGGTTTATTTGTTTCGCTTATAGATACCAATATCAAAACGGTGAGTTTTCAGCCGTTTCACAATTTAGCAATCCAGCTTTTAGGGCTGGTCCTTTTGAGTTTACACCAACTAGTTTTTTAAATGAAGGAATGGTTAATACCATTAACGCTGTTGATATAACTTTTAATACCGGAGGCCCGTTGGTCACAGGAATAGAATTGCTATTTAAAGACATGTCAGACCCTACAATTAAAATAATTGAGAGGTTTGACAAAGCAGTAATGGGATTAGGTGACAATAATAATTTCTTGTTTAATTTTGATAACCAAAAAATATTTACGGTATTGCCTGAAAACGAAATACTTAGGCTTTATGACAATGTGCCATTAAAAGCTCAAGCACAAACACTAATGGGCAACAGATTAGTCTATGGTAATTACTACGAAGGATATAATTTAAAAGACCGATTTAATAATGCAGTAAATTTTAGCTATCAAACTTCTTTAGTTCAAAAAGAAATACAAGAGACCGATCTTGATACGACTATAGGCACTAATTCGAATTATACTTTTGGATCAGTTGCAAACATACCTAACTCTACTTTTGGGGTAGATCTGACAAATAAAAAATTACAAAGAGGTAATCAAATTACTTGGGACTTATCGTTTACTCATAATTCTTTTTATCAAGCAGTGGGGTCAGCCCCCACTACAGCCACTGGGGTTACATCAGTTAGTTTTAGTTACGAACTTTTAAGAGATTATTCATCAGTTTATTCATTAACTCAAGACGCTGATTTTATCTCTGCTATAGGAGACGCAACAAATGTGCAGACCGTGCCCAACTCATGCGATGGTTTTACTTTTACAGACGCATTTAATTGTTCTATACCAACTAATTTAGGATCGTTTACCAAAAGCGCTAGTGGTGTTACTACCTCGCCCCAAGGTTTTACTATATTGTCTCAACCTTTCTCAAATGAAATAGTTTTACAACTTGTTGCTATGAAGTGGATTGATGGCTTAAATCAAAGCTATGAATACTTTGAAGTAACTAGTGTTGGATCCTCATTTATCAGTTCTAATGACAATTACAGTTTACATAGTAATCGTGGGTATGAAGTAGGTATAATATATATGGATGATTTTAATAGATCATCAACCGCTTTAGTTAGTCCTTTTAATACAGTCTCCACTTCGTGTGGCGACTCTGCTCTTTCAAACAGTATTACAGTTAATATACCAGGGGGGCAGCTCCCAGGGCCTTCAGCTCAGATAGCCCCTTTCTGGGCAACAAAATATAAGTTTTGTATAAAACCAGATAAATCCACATACGAAACAATATACGTATCCACTTTTGTTCAAGCCGATAATTCAAACGCTGTATACTTTTTGCTTGAGGGAGAAAATGCTAGTAAAGTACAAGCAGGTGACCGTTTAATTGTTAAAAGAGATGCGGTAGGGGTTAGAAGAAATTGCACTAATGCTGTTGTTTTAGAAAAAGAAACTTTAGAGACTGGGTTTGTAGAGTTTACAAATCCTTTAGACCCCACAGGGGACAAGGTCAAGGCCCCAGCGGGAACCTACATGAAGATGATTCCTAATAATTTTGCTGTTGCCGCACCAGATAGTTTTGGTAGTTTTATAGGTTACGGCGTTTTAGCAAATTCTCGTAAAAAGGGTAATACTTACCCAAAAATATTTTATCCAGTTAGTGTACAAAACCCAGGAGGAACGGGGACAAGTCAATATCTAGATTATGATATACCTGCTGCAAGTCAAGTAAAAATAAGTATTCTAGCAGTTAGAAATGGAAGAAGTTGTGGCGCAGATTGCGAAAGAAGAACTTGGACATACGAACAAACTATTATAGCAAAAGCAAATTATTCAAATTTTAAAGCGTTTTTTGACAACGAAGGATTAGGCACAGCGAGCTCAGGATTAATCCAAACCAACTCAACTTTTAGGTGTGGTTCGGATGAAGACGATTATATTGGTACTGTTTCTTACAACTCTAGTTTGCAAAACATTTCAACTGCAACCCCCACTGGTAACGATTTAGCAGGTCAAGGGAATGGCCAGTTTTTTTTACAATTCTTTAAAAGCGCAACGGGAGGAAGCGCAACCGGAGAAACTTTTTTAGGAATAACTGGGGATCGTAGCTGTGCTGGAAGCAAAAGCAGCAGCTTAGAAGTTAACATTGAAGTGGTAAGGACAAATTCTAATATTATATTTGAAACACAACCACTAGACGCTTTGCCCGATGTATGGTATGAAAACAATTTAACGTTTTCAATTGATGCTTTTGGGCAACACTTAGGAAGCTCTCAAAACCAAGTAGTTGATTTTCAAAACTCTGGTTTAATTCCAGCTCAAGATGCAATTATAGAAACAGGCTTTTCAAACTGTATTGCGTTTGGTGATGGAATTGAAAGTTATAAGGTACGAGATTCAATAACAGGTAAGCCATTAAACTTTGGTAATAGAACTACAACAACCTCCTCTCAAATTTATAAAGAGGCACATCGTTTTTCTGATTTAACTTATAGCGGTGTATTTAATGACGAGAGCAATGTTAATAAGTTAAATGAATTTAATTTAGGCCTATCAAACTTTAGTCCTTTAGAGGATTCTTTCGGGCCAATACGAAAAATTTACGCTAGACGTACCGATATTCTTACACTACAAGAAGATAAAATATCTTATGTACCAGTAGGAAAAGATTTATTAACAGACGCCGCAGGAGGAGGAACTTTAACTAGTGTGCCTCAAGTATTAGGGATTCAAATAGCACGAGATGAAGAGTATGGTATAAGTAACAACCCTGAAAGTTTTGCTATCTGGGGGTTCGATAAATATTTTGTTGACTCTAAAAGAGGTGCAGTTATTAGATTAAGAGGAGGGTCTAGCGGTCAAGAAGAACTTACTGTTATTTCTGAGCGGGGGATGCGTGGGTGGTTTAGAGACTTCTTTATTGACTCATTAGGCACCCAAAAACTTGGAGGTTATGACCCATACATGAATGAGTTTGTGTTGGCTAAAAACCTACAAAATACATTTGATTTTAAATTATGTTTGGCGTGTGACGTTTCGGAAAATATTTTAATAGAACCAGGGAAAAGAAACCTATATTGTGTTGACGTTGGGCAAACAATAGGACAAGTTACTGTGTCTTATATTATACCAAATGCTTCTAATGACGATATTATTACTGAACCAAATACTCCTGCAGGAGGTTTAGAGGAAATGGAAACAGAGGCTGGCATTTCTCCAATGGTAACTCAAGATACCAACACGGGAGTTGGCTATACATTTAATGCATATTATAATGGGGTTAAATATACAAGTGGTTTAGTGTTTATAAGTGGAAGCTTTACAATACCTAAAAACAATATAGATCAAACAGAAGTGACAATAGAAGCCTCAACCTCTGCTTTAATTTCGGACACTGCGGAAGTTACTGTGAGTTGTCCTGTTGAAAATTTTATTACTGTCTATAATATTGCACTGACAACTAATCCTGATGCTAACAAAACAATACATAATGAATATCGATGGACAGATAATGTCTTTTCATCCCCCACACAATCTAATCTTGTTCAGTTTGACTCTGGTAGCGGAACAATAATTTCGCAGTACGAAACATTAACAGGGTCGTTAGGCTCAAACACGGTACCTGACGAAGGTGCTATTGTTAGTATTATAAGCAATCAATTTCCTACAGATACCTACCAGTTTAACCAAGCGTCAAACAAACTACGCTTTTTAAGAAGTGCCACCGTTTATGGAAATAATGTGACAGACATGAATGCATTAGTTGCTGCCTCATCAGAGGCTACTCCCATCATACAAGGCGTAAACACTAATTATGCAACCTTTACCATGCCTACTATGACTAAGGATGATGATAATTTATATTTAATCTGGGATTATAGAAGCATTACTGCAGCCACTTTATGTACAAATACAACAGCCTTTAATGCGTGTTGCGGATGTATACCGGTGGTTACAACTACACCGTGTGGTAGTGCAACACGGTTTGATGGGGGGCCGTCTTATCCTAACGAACAAATATATACATTAGGAAGCGGCACCGGAACTGTAGTGTTTGAATTTACACCTCAAAGTGTACCAGATAGACTTATTGTGGAATTTGATGGGGCTGTAGTTATAGATACAAAATACACAGGTAGTCCCAATCTCAATGCGCTTCATGGAGCACTTCAAGGGTTTGATCCTTCAACAGGGACTTTTTATACTGAGCCTAATAACGGATCATTTACAGGTCAAGCATATGCGCCAAACGGACCAGCTCCTATGCCAACTGTTCCTAACGGTGGATTTATTACCGAAAGGTTAAATCCGGCAACTGGGTTTGTTCAAACAACGGCGGGCGTATATCAACAATATTCATTTCAAAAAACAACTGCAACAACATTTTGTACCATAAAAGTATATGCGCCGATATCTGGGACTAGGTGGAATTTAAAAGCAGATTGTCCAACTTAACATAAAACACTATGGCAACTGAAGCACTTTTTTACTTAGACGCGGGCTCCTTAGACCAAGCGACTTCTGTGTATACCGATATTGGTCTTACTACGCTAGCTGCAGATGGGTTTTATTCAAACACTGCAATTTCTCGAGAACAACTAAATGGCGTGTTGCAGGCTGCTACAACATGTGCCAATTGCGCATCTCCTCCTCCTCCTACAGCAACGCTATATGATGTTACACAGACTGTAACAAATAATATTGTAGGAACTTTAGGAGTAAATTATACTCTTTCGGGCTCAGGTTATGATGGTAGCGGAGCACCAGGACCTGTAACTATAACAGGGCCTGCTCAAACACAATATAATTTTGTTATAGTCGCAACCCCAGCTAGTGGGTTTGAGTTTGCGCCAAATCCGTTTGAATATTCAGCAACTAACCCTAGTGGATTAATACCACCTACTCCTAGCGGTACGACTGTAGTAAATACGCTTTCTGGAACTATACAGCCTATTGTTACAAGCATGCCTACATTGTATTACAAATTAAACGGATGTTCTGCTGCAGATGGAACAACGCCAGTAGGTGGATGGATTTTAAGAACCATAACTAATAAACCTACAACAAATCAAAGGTTTGTTACAACCAATACCACGCCAGAAGAATATTATACTTATGACAGTACTATTTCAGGACAAGCTATAATACCTGTTTCAGATCGTCTAGAGGATTCAGGAGGTCGTAATTTAACATTAAATTTATTAGCTGGAGAAACAGGGTGTCCTTCATTTAACGTCACTACCGAGCTTGTAATACAGTTAACTAGATGTAGCGATGCGTCATCAGATTTTTATTTTAGAACCCAACGAACAAATTATCAAGGTTATACTAGAATTACTAATGATGGTGGCTCAACAATATACACTTTAAACCAAAACTTGTTACCGCCAAGTCAGTTAATAGGTAAAACAGAGTTATTTAATCTTGAGCTTATAGATGTAAACGGTGTCCTTGAAGGACAACCAGGGTACACTGGTGCTATAGTGGGCTGTCCGACAGATACATATTGGATATTAAGTGCATGCGATCCAAGTGGACAACTGACAAAAGATCGCCGTGTATCTTCAAACCCGGTAAATGATCCTGTGTTTGATAAAGGTGGTGCAAATTCCGTATATAGAGACGATGGTGCGACGCCAAATTCAGGTGTTTGTTGGGAATTAGTGAACCAAACAAATAATCCAGCTCAATTTATTACAAATACAACCCCGGCACTAAATCTAATAATTTATATAGGTCCAGATTGTCAAGCATGTACTGTACAAGGACCAGGTCCAGGAGGAGGGAGCTCGGTAGTTTAATATTTATTATATTTGATACACAAAATCAAATCAAATGTATTCTATATTTGTTCAGATAGCAAGCTATCGTGACCCTGAATTAATCCCTACCCTGCACAGCTTAATAAAAAACGCTAAGTATCCAGAAGAGTTAACTATATGTGTAGCTCATCAACACAGTTCTAAGGATAAATGGGACACCTTAGAAGAATTTAAAAATGATTCCCGTTTTATTATAATAGATATTCCTCATACGGAGTCTATGGGAACTTGTTGGGCTCGAAATCAAATACAACAGCATTACTCTAGCGAGTATTTTACGTTACATCTAGACTCACACCATAGATTTGTGAAAAACTGGGATGATAAATGTGTCCAGATGTTTTTTAGACTACGGAAGAAAGGGATTAAAAGACCTCTTATAACTAGTTATCTACCTTCTTATGACCCTAACAACGATCCTGAGCACAGATCAAAAGTTCCTTGGGGCATGTCGTTTGATAGATTTACACCCGACGGCATACCTTTATTTTTGCCTTATCACATAAAGAAGAATACTAAACACCCCATACCAGCGAGGTTTTACTCGGGGCATTTTGCTTTTACAATAGGAGGTTTCTGTAGGGAAGTCCCTCATGATCCGTTGTTGTATTTTCATGGTGAAGAAATCAGTATAGCAGTTAGAGCTAGTAGTTGGGGATATGAATTGTTTCATCCCAACACTTTAATTGCGTGGCATGAATATACAAGAGAAGGGCGACATAAACATTGGGAAGACAATAAGCAGTGGGACAAGCTTGATCAATCATCTAAGACAAGAGTAAAAACCCTATTGAAAATAGATAATCAGAAATGTTCTCCATGCGCAAAGCGCGCAATGAAGGGTTATGACTTAGGACCTATATCTTCTTTATCATGGTACGAAATGTTAAATGGTATTAATTTTAAAGATCGTACGGTGCAGCAATCTACTTTAGACAATAAGCCACCTAAAATTAGATCAGAAGTATATCACAAACTTTTTAAATATAAAATAACCCTAACACCCAGTCAGTTGACTGAAGATGATTATACTTTTGTAGCGGTTATCTTTGAGGATAAAAACAAAAAACAACTGTATCGAAAAGATGTTCTTCCAGATACAATTAAACACTGGAAAGGTTTAAAAGAAATTATGATTGAAAGTGAATTTATAGGGCAATACCCAACAAGTTATGTGGTGTGGCCTTACAGTAAAGCCAAGGGCTGGACAAACAAAGTAACGGGAGTTGTAAAATAAACAAAGCAAAAAAATTGTAAATTTGTATTTATGAGTTACATTACATGTACAGCTGAAATTAGAACAGGGATATCGGCTCCTGTTATTACTCAGTATCTAGGGGCAGACGGCAAAAGCTACAACGTGGCTAATAGAGAAATAATAACATTGCCTAACAATCTTACCTTAACAGCTGGTTTGTCACCTTTTATAAGAGCAAATTGGTTAAGTGGCTCTGGTCAAGTGTATGCGGTTGGAGTTATATTAGATCCATTGGGTAATGAATATGCTAGGTTTTATCCCGAGACCTTAATGTCTCCTGCTTATAGTTTTGGACCCTCACAAGTTTATTTTCCACCGAACCCAGTTACCCCTATGCCAAGTGGAGATTATACGGTATTGACTTTTGATTTAATAATTAACGACCCAGAGGGAAGGACAAAAGGATCGGCACAAATATGCATAGGAGGGACGCAGATTACCCCTACGCCAACGCCAACCTTTGTTCCTACACTAACACCCACACCAACCCCGATCCCTCCTACCCCCACGCCGACAGCAACGCCTATACCATAGCAGCTTTAATTTTTTGTATATTTGTTTTATAAAATATAAAAGCTTTGGCACAAATCCCATCATCACCGAACCCAATTGCAACACCTCAAATACCTGACGGTGAGCTTTATACGCTCACATATAGCAACGGTGTAAGTGGTTGGCCATCTTTTTATTCATACAATCCTGATTATATGGTGGGTATGAACAATTACTTCTATAGTTTCTCAGGAGGTAATTTGTACCGGCACAACACAAGTCCTTTACGCAACAACTTTTATGGTGTACAATACAACAGCACTATAACCACTGTAATAAATGATTCTCCTCTGAACAATAAATTGTTTAAAACAATAGCCTTAGAGGCAGATTCTCCTTGGAATATTAGTTTAAATACGGACATGAACAATGAAGCTTTTATTAACAATACATGGTTTGAATTAAAAGAGGGTGCTTACTACGCGGCTATTAAGAACACCTCACAATCACCGACCACACTAGCCGACTTTGATTTTAGATCAGTAAATGGAATTGGTAGCACGACAGGTTTTACAATGACAAACCCTAGGGTATTTTCATTTGTAGTTCCAATTGATTCCATAATTAGTATTGGAGATTATTTATATTATTTAAATGAGTTTACTAATTCACCAGCTCTAGCAGGGGTAATTACAACTATAGACTCTAGCTCCATAACAGTTGACAGTACGATATCAGGAGCCACTAATCCAACTACAAATACACCTTTGATGATGGCTTTAAAAAACTCAATAGCTGAGTCGCACGGCATACTCGGTCATTATGCTTTAATGACTTTAGAAAACATTGGGCCAGGAAGAGCTGAGCTCTTTGCGGTGGAGTCACAGATAATGAAAAGCTATCCGTAAAAATTAGTATCTTTGTTAGAGTATGGAGTTTAATATTCGTAAACTAAATTCCACTGACTACGAGGACACACTTGTTGATTGGTGGAAAGACTGGGGATGGGAGCCTCCGGCAAAAGATTTTTTGCCAGATGAAGGAGAAGGCGGTTTATTAGTATTAGATAACGACGTACCTGTTTGCGCAGGTTTTATATATATAACAAATTCAAAAGTAGCTTGGGTGGACTGGATAATATCAAATAAAAAATACACAAAGAAAAAAAGAAAACACCATGCAGTGCAAAAATTAGTTGAGACTCTCACTAACACTTGCAAAAACAATGGAAATAAATACACATATGCCCTGATAAAACACGATGGTCTTATAAATACATACGAAAAATTAGGCTATATAAAGGGAGACACATATACACAAGAAATGATAAAACAATTTTAATATGGGATTAGCCACTGGATTAGCAATAGGAGGCTTAGTTGTTTCAGCTGCGTCAGCCACGAGCAGTTTTGTACAAGCCGGAAAACAAAGAAAAAAACAAGAGGCCGCTGAACGCGCAGCGGGTAAAGCAATGGAAGACGCTAAGTCTAAACTCCAAACAAACTTTTATGAAGGTTTGTCTATTCAAAAAGAAGCCTATGATTTAGAGCGTGAAGCAGCTTTGACGGGACTCGGACAAATTGTTCAGGCTGGACAAGAGGGAGAGCAAAGAGGAGCTGCCGTAACAGCAGGCAAGGCAGCGCTTTTTAATCAAGCACAACAAGCTCAGACGCGAACAGCTATGAGTAAAGAGATGCAAGATTTAGAAAAATTAGCTGCTTCCGAAGAATCCAGGTTAAGAGACGCTAGAGCTAACATAGATTTAGGAGAGGCGGCTGGGCAACAAAGAATTGCAGCAGACGCTAGAGCAGCACGACAAGCCGCCAATCAAGCAGGTGTAAGCAGCCTTATGAGTATGGGACAGCAAGCGATGAAGCTGCCAGGGCTTTATGGTTCAGGTAGCTCTATATCTCAGTTTGATCCATCTAACAAAAGTTTTGAACAAACGCAATCCAAGTTTAACCCTTCAAATACCGCAAGGTTCTTTGGGGCGGACCTTCCTAGTGTTTCTAACATTCAAGAACAACAATATGATTTTGGAACAATATTTCCACAAGCAGAAGCAATAACTATACCGGCAATAACTCTACCGCCACCACCTAATAATTAAACCATGGCAACAGGATTCGGATACGTAAGAGACGCAAAACCAATGCAAATAAATTGGGGTGAAGTTGGTCAAAAAATGACCAATGCAATCTCAGCTGAAATACAAGACAGGCAGAGTAGAAAAGATGAGATAGACAAGCAGCTTAATGATTATCAAAAAAATCTTTTAGACCAGCCACAAGGAACAAATGCAGAGGTTAACAGGTTCATGGGAGACTTTACTTCTGATGCGGGTGATGCTATGCGCCAAGCTGAAAGGTTATTAAAAGGCGGAAATTTATCTGAAAGAGATTTTTATAAATTTAGAGCTAATGCAAACCAAGGGACTGACTTAATGTTTCAAGCAGCAAAAAACTTTAACGAAGGATATGACGAGTCTATGCGCAGGTTTGCAGATGGTGAAAGCCAATCAAAAGAAAACTGGATGCGCCAACAAACAGAAGGGTATTTAAACTTTGCCAACAATGGCGCGTATATAAACCCATTAACTGGAGAAGTAAATGTAGCTCGCCGAAACAAAGAGACGGGAGAAATATCTACAAAGCCCGGGGATTTTGCAAACGTTTCAGAGCTTGTTCAGCAGTCTAAAGCGAAATATAATAAGTTTGATTTGCAAGGGTCAATAAACGCATCTGTAAAAGGCTTAACACAAAGACTAGTGCAGGACAGTGATGGTACAACTACTAAACAATTTTACCAAGCCCTTCAAGATGGCACTCTAGGAGAGGCCGAACAAAAACTTTTAAATGATGCAAAGAGAGATTTAGTTGACTCTTATACCGTTAACCCAGATAATGTCTCAAGTATTCTGACTGAGAATGTAGGAGTTACACCTGATGGCGTTAGTTATGATTTTACATATGATGAAGAGGAAGCTAAAAAAAATGATCATCTTATACTGGTTAACCCTGACGGAACAAATAATTTTGATACACCTAACGGGAAAAAACAACTAGCAGCTGCAAAGAAATATGCAGAAGGTCAGTTTGAAGCATCGTTAGGAGGAGAAAGAAAAGACCGCCCTGGTTTAAGTGATTACGAAAAAGAACAAATAAGATTGCAGGAAAAAAGATTAGATCAAGGGAATAAAGAAGAAAAAAATAAAATAAAAAAGGACGAAACCGCTTTGACAAATCTTTCTAAATTATTCTACGGAAATGAACAAGACGCCAAAGCCGCGTCTAATTTTATAAGAGGACTGACGGGGAATGAAGATTTAAGAATTGAACTGCAAGGTGATAGTATGATTATACAGCGTATAAAAGAAGATGGAACCATAGAGACTACTGGGACAATATCTAAACAAGGAGGGCTGAAAAATTTTATTGAAAGCTCAGTGACATTGTTAGGCATCGATGTTAATAATGTTCAAGATGCTTTATCGAGATCAGGCATATTAAAAGACAGTGAAGGGAACGAATTTCAACCTAATCCTATTAGTTTAATTTCTGAAACTACAGTAACTAAAACACCATCCACAGTTGACGAAATTACTACAATGATAAATTCAGATGTTGACGCTATTGAAATAAATAATGATCAAGCAACAGACGAAGAAGACCTAGCTCAAATTTTATCTGCTGCCCTAGGAAAATATAATGTTCAAGTCTCAGAAGAAGCTGCAGGAAGTGATGTAATTGGTTTAAAGCTTCCTACAGGGGAACTATTAACAGTGGACTTAAAACAAGCGACACCTAAGTCCATAAAGGAAACTATAAAAACACTAATCCTTGGAGACATAAATAAAGATACTTTAATAAAATATAAAGGGAAATTACAAGGCGGGTCAACACAAACCAGCGAAACGGGGGGTACGGCTAGATAAAAAAAAAGAAATGGATGAGCAATTATTAAAAGATCTTTTAGCTACCGCTGAAGCGAATGAATATAATTGGGACGTAGTAATGCCTAAATTTCCTGAGTTTGCTAATGTAGATGTTCAGCTTTTAAAAGATTATGCGGAAACAGCAAAACAAAGGAATTATGATTACGATGTTATCAATCCTTTATTTCCAGAATTATTTCCAGTTGAACCATTAAAAAAAAAAGTCGCCGTCACCGAAGATACGGCATCACCATTGGTCGATGGTTCTTCGGAGCAACCTACGTTCCAACCAAATGAAACCTTTACTATAGACGGAAAAGATGTTACCAAAAAAGAGTTTGATGATTATTCAAACAAACAGGCGACAGAAAGTATAACTCCCGATTTAATGACTTATGAAGAAGAGTTTGTCGTCCCAAAATTAAACTATGAATATGGGGATCAAGGCTTTACGTTTGAAGAGTCTAGCCCTTTTGGCGATGCTATGACTGTAACAGCTGACAATGGCGAAACATTAGAGGTTGATTTAGACGTATTTAGAGACTCTTCAAAAACAGAAGAAGCAACCGCATTAAAACAATTTATAACAAAAAATAAAAGTCAACAAGGTTTAAATCAAATGGAGTCGGAGTATATCTCTTCTAAGAAAAAATTTTATAATGAACAAGAAGTTGATGATGCTGTAAAAAATATTGGAGAAAAAACTTTAGTGTATGCCAAGGATGTACAAGATTATTTATCTAACAAGGCTAAACTAGATGAAGAGATGATGGCACTATCTAATATGAGTGTTAAGCAACGAAGTCAAAATGCAGACCGAATAAAACAAGCAATGATAAGTTCTCAAGAACTGAGAAAAGTAAAAAATAATTTAATAAAAGGTCAATCTGTTTTAATTAATAATGAAAAAAACCTAAAAGTAGCAGCAGGAAAATATTTTGATATGCTTGCAGAACAAGGAACTGTGGGAGGTGTAAGCTATAATGCCTTTTTAAAAGGCGTGGGCAGAATTGCTGCAGGCACAACAAGCTATGGGATAGATGCCTTAGTAACAACGCTTCCATACGCTGGAATGAACCCAACTGAATACCGACAAATGTTTAGTGATATTGCTGTTGAAAAAGGTCTACAGCTACCGGAGAATATAAATGAAATGAACGAAGAGGAATTAAAAAATTTCTATTCAGGCGTAGCAAGGGTTGAAGAGCTCACCACACAATCAACTACAGGGCAGACTGTTAAAGTTGGTGAAAAAGAAATAACTTTTGGTGAAGACATAGAGTCCATTATATATGACAAAGCGAAAAAAAATGTTAAATTTTCTGAAGACGTAGGTTTTGGAGAAGGTCAAGGATTGTTAGAGGCAATTAGAACGGGGGCAGTTGAAGCCCTTGGTGACAAAGGAGTTTCAGAGCAATATGATCAATTAATGCGAGAAGGTTTTTGGGGAGGCGCATGGCTTGGGCTAATGGAGTCTATTCCTGCCATGATTGCTCCTGGAGGAGCAGCTGGAATGGCGGCTAGAACGGCGATGATGTTCAGCCAGGTTTCTGATCATTATGACGAAGAGATGGATAATAATCCAGAGTTTAAAGACATAACCGAAAACGAAAGGGCTGCATTTAAGCTCCCCGTGGGTATTGTTATTGGAGCTTTAGAGGCCATAGGGGTGCGAAACGCCTTACGACAATCCCCCTTTTTAAATAAATTATTATTACGGATAGCTGGCAAAACACCTAAAAATGTTACAGGAAAAACTTTTAATGACATAGTACGCAATGAGATTGATAACATGGTTGCTAAGGGAACTTTAGTTGTTACTGCGGCGGGCTTAGCAGAGTTTGAAACAGGGGCTCTTCAAGAAATAGCTGATATAGGAGCTAAGAATGTTTACAATTCTTACAAAGAAAAAGAAATGTTTGTTACTCCTGATACTTTTGCTGAAGGAGTTAGTCAAGTTTTAGTTGCTGGAGCGCAAGAAGCCGTCGGTGGATTTGTTATTGGTACTCCAGGAGCCATTGTAGCGGCGGCGACAAAAAAAGATTTTACTCAAGTAGATGACGCTACTTTTAAAATGTTTGAAATTTTGACGGAGCAAGATGATAGCTCAAAGTTTACCTATGCAGAATACAAAAACAAAGTAGCGAATCCGAATAATAAAATGACTAAAGCGGAAGCAGAGGCAGAAATAGCTTTGTTTGAAGAAGTGCAGGGATTAGTAAAACAAATACCAACTGATCTATCTACACAGCAAAAGAAAAAAGCTTTAGGATTAATGTTGAATAGAAAACAATTAGAAGATTCTAAACAGGGCAAAGAATCTAGTTTAACAAAAAATATTGATGAGAAAATTTCTCAAATAGATAAAGAGTTAGATGGTATTTTGTTTACAAAAGAAGCTGAAGTAGCGGCTGATGCTATTCCTGACATGGAGCAAAAAGATGATAGCGTAAAACAAACACAAGAAAATAACTTAACAGAAGATCAACAAGATATAGATTCATTTTTTGGAGACGATACAGAAGAAACAACCGAAACAATTGAATCTAATCTAAGCATTAACCGAGCGGGTGAAGTAATTGAAAAGTCTGCTGATAATATATCTCGAGAAAATACTGTTATAAAGCTGGCTAAACTAGGAGCTAAGTCTATTTCAAAAATACTTCCAAACACTAGAATAATATTGCACGAATCAAACGAAGAGTTTGAAAAGTATGCTGATCCGGGACAAGGGCAGATTATAGGCAATACAATTCATATAAACTTGTCGAACGCAGAGTCAATTACAGTGCCACATGAAATATTTCACGCAGTATTTTTAAGTAAAATAAAAACAGACCCTAGAGCGGCAGCAGTTGCAGAATTAATGATGAAGTCTGTTAGAAAAACTTTGCCTAACGAATCTGAACTGGCCAAAAGAATAGACAAATTTGCCGCCTCTTATCAGGATGTCAGTGAATTACAAAACGAAGAAAGGTTAGCAGAGCTCTTCGGCATTATGGCGACAGAAGAAACATACAGTGCATTGCCTACACCTACCAAAAATATTATAATAAAATTTTTAGAGGACATCGCAAAGACCATAGGTCTTGATATAAACATATCAGAATTTACTAAAACAGACAAAGAGGTAATAAATTTACTAAACACTTTAGCTAAAAAAGTAGGCACGGGACAAGAAATCACCGAAGGAGATGTCGAAATATTAGAGCAAGGAGAATTAATAAAAGAGGCGGATGGTATTATTCCAGATAATATAGAAGATGATGGTCCATCAATAAACCTACCGAGGCAGCGTCGAGACGATCCTTTTCAAATAAACTATGGTGCAATCGACTTTAAAAACGTAAAGCGTGGCAGTATTAATGAGTTGTCCGGAACAAATGCTTTTGTTTTTGCAGCAGACAAAGCCACTTTTGGAAGGATAAAAAGCCCTACAGGTTTGGAGTTTGATTTTTATGGCGGTTATTTATATCCTTACGGCACACCATACGGGTGGGCTTTTACAGAGAAGATTGCAGCTCAAAAAATATTAAACAAGGTAAAACAGAGTGATGGGGTGGGCCTTGTCATGTCTCAAGTTCCTGATGGTATTACAGGAAGTTTTCGGTTTTTCCAGTATCTAAATGCAGAAATAGCACATGCTATTAATAAAGGAGTAAGCCCGCAAGAGCTTTTAAACTATGTTAATCAAAAATTAAAATTAACTGAAATTTCTTCAGCCTTAAAAGCTAAAGGACTTCCAGGTCAAATTAGCAACTTAGATGAGTTAAATACTTTGATGCCGTTTGAAGGGGAAAATAAAATATCCTATTTATCTAGAGGAACTTTTGCTAAAACATTTTTTAGTGCAGAATCTGCAGATAAGTTTGGAATACCTCCAATCACACCAACTGCAAAAGTTGACGTGGGTGTGTTAGACTATGTTAACGCTCCAAGTTTAAAAGATGTTGGTTACGGAGATATTATTTCGGCAATTCAGTTTGACAAAAACTCAGACATAATAGAAGTAAGAGAAGGAGATCCAGGATATCATCCCTCATATCCTTATACTATTTCAGGAAAACCAATTATGGTTTTTAATAATGCGGTCGACGTAAGAAAAGTATATCCTAACGCCGTGCCGGCAGGTCCAGAAAAAACTGCAGCTCGACCAAAGGGGGTTAACAAAACTCCTCTAGGCCAAAGAGCCAAACCTCAAGCGGCAAGATCAGCAATGGGCGGACAGTATATTGCTAAGGTGCCGGATAATATAGATACAAAAGGCGATCCTAAAATAAGAAAAAGACAGCGTCGTACTATTGAACAAGTAGCTCAACAGTATAATATGGACGCTACAACGGGGTTTATTCCAAAAACGGCTAATCTTTCGCAGCTTAGAAAAGCAGTTGAGCCTTTTGGGTTAAGCGCTCAAAGAAGTCGTCCAGGGGAAAGAAGCGGAGGAGAAAGTTTATTTATAACAGAAAATGGAAAAAAAATAAATCCTTTTAAACGAAAGTCTAGACAAAGAAGATCTGTAATTGACTATGTAAATGAAGGAAGAGACGCAGGTTTTAGAGATGAACTAATTATAGATTATTTAAAAAGAGTTCGCAAATTAAAAATGAAGGATATCCGTGAAGTTATGGATATACCTATGGGTATTTCTATGTCTCTACCTGAAAGTTTTACAAATATAAAAGGAGGTGCGGTGGCCGGTCTTAAACTATTTAAAAAAATAGAAGCTTTTAGAGATAGAGAAAGAAAACTTAATAAAAAAAGAAAAAATAAATTGTCTGAAGCTCAGATAATGACCAAGGCAATTGAGTTCTTACAGTCACAACCTGAATATAAAAACGAGGGTGACACATTTGTTTCTAAAGGAAAAACCAAATTTAAAGCAGGCATTTCCACACAACAAGTATTAATGGAAAATGATCTGCAGAAAACTTTAGATCAAAGACCGACTCAAGACATGGCTCGTAGGCTAAAACTTGCAAGAGCAATGATACGACAACGTGCTAAAGGTAAAAGAGATTTACAAGCCATTAAAAGAGAGGTCCGTAGTTTTATTAGAAAAACATTACCAGCAGATGTTTATAGCTTATCAGAAGTAAAATCTTTAATCAACGAAGTTACTGAGGCTACGGAACAAAATATAGAAAATGTTTTAGATAAAGTGGTGGATATAGCCACTACTAAAAACAATAAATCGTTAGAATCTAAAATTGAAAAACTTTTATCTAATAAGTTTATTACGACACGTTTTGGTAGAAAAGTTGGTAAGACCGTTGATCAATCCACACGTGATCGTTTGTCTGCTATTAATAAGTCTTTAGCAAACAAAGGTGCAACGGGTCAAGAAATAGATAAAATTAATGAAGTTTTAAATAAAAGATTTAACGAACTGTTGTTGGATCCTAATCCATCTCAGGACGTCGTTAACGAAATGATTGATCTTCAGATTGCAATAAATATTAATAATGCACAAAAATTAGAAGATACTAACATACATAAAACAGAAGCCTTGGACTCTGCACTCGTGGAGCTCGTAGCTTTAGTAGGTCAAGGAAGGACCCTTTTACAACAAGAATTAGATAGGTCAGCTAAAGGATACCGAGACCAAATGAGTAAAGTCTATGAAGCAATAACAGGTCAAAAGATTGATATTGAATCGGAAGACGCTGCTGAAATATTAGAAAGACAACAAAATATTAGGGTAAGTGAAAGAGAAAAAAATGAAGTACAGAAAAGAATAAGAACCTCAATAAAAAATCTGTTTAGTAAAATTGAAGAGTATGTATTTGGCAGTGCCGAGGCTATAGATGGTTTAATGGACAGGATAGACAAGCTTCCTGGAGATGTATTCGGTGGGGTAACACAAAGACTTGTTACTAATAAAGTAGACGCATCTTCACGCGCATATAAAGAAAGAATGTTGGGTTTTGATAAGCTTCTTAGAGACACTTTAAAAGAATATTATGGCAAGGACTGGGCAAAAAAATCCCGAAAATATAGAAGAGAGAGATTTGAATTTAAGATAAACGAAAAAGTTACTAAAAGATATACTCAAGATCAAATGTATTATTTGTATAATCAGTACAAAGACCCTGCATCTCATTCGGCATTTGAAAATATGTTTGGTAAAGATTATGCTAAAGTGATGGGTGAGATAGAAAATGCTCTAGAACCAGAGGTAAAAGAGTTTGCTGACTGGCAAGTAGATGTTTATTTCCCTATGGTTTATTCACATTACAATAAAACTTATCAAAAGATATATCGAACCAACATGCCGTGGAATAATTATTATGCGGGTAGAATATTTAGAGATGGAGTTGCGCCAACTCCTATGGATTTATTGGCAAACAGTAGTGTTTACAACACGGCGGTAGGTTCACCTTCTACTTTATTACGACAAAACTCAAAAGCTAAAATTCTTCCTATGAATGGGACAGATGCTTTAATAAGTTATACTAAAGACATGGAGTATTTTGCTGCGTATGCTGAAACCGTTAGGGATATAAATAAAATATTTGACAATCCGTACATTAAATCAGCCATAAGTGAAATACACGGTGACTTTACACTTACACTAATACAAGACGTGATAAAAAAAGTAGCAGCAAAAGGTAGGTCAGATTCAAAAGTAGCATGGCTTTTAAACACTATGAATACAGCATTTATATTTGCACGTTTAGGTCTAAGTCCTGTTATTATGGTAAAACAGCTTACCTCAATTCCTACCTATGCGGTTGATATAGGCGCAGTAAATTGGTTAAAGTATGCTGCAAAAAATAAAACTGAACAAGCCAAAGTCTGGAAAGAAGTAAGGGATAACTCTGTTTATATGCAAGACAGAAAAAATAACAGTATTTTAAGACAAATAGAGTCGTACAGTGAATCTAGCAAATCAGGGTTTTTGCCCAATCAAACAGGTGTTTGGTTAGAAGATTTTTTAATGTGGACTACAAAATTTGGAGATAGGATGGCTATTATGCTCGGAGGACTTCCAAATTACTCTTATTATAAAGCAGAATTTAAGAAAAAAAATCCAAATGCTACAGAGCAACAAGCAATTGATCATGCAATAATAAAATTTGAAAGAGATACAAAAAGAACTCAGCAATCTAGTGACTTGCAAGACAAAGACTATCTCCAAACCAGTGATTTAAGAGCATTTAATATGTTCATGACAACTCCAAAACAATATTTAAGAAAAGAAATAAGAAGCGTAAGGAGTTTAAGAAGAAAACTTATGGCGATGGATAAAAAAGCTGGGAAAGGAACTTTTACTCAAAACGCTAGTTCATTGATAATGTACCATTCAATTATGCCTATGCTTTTTCAATTCATTACCAATGGACTGCCAGGGGTTTTAAGTGATTGGGATGATGATGACAGCTCTGACATGCTTAGAGCAGCAGTTTTAGGCAATTTAAATGCCATAATAATTGGGGGAGAATTTCTTGCTTCTATTGCTGATTCAATTCAAGGAAAACCCTGGGCGGATGAAATAACTTCTATACCTATGTTTGAAGTGTTTAATGATTTAAAAACAAAATTATTTAACATAATAGAAGCTAAGACTGAAGAGAAAAAAGAAAAAGCTACATATGAATTTATGCAATCAGTAGCCACATCTGTTGGAGTACCAGCCAACCAGGTTAAAAGAGCCATAAACAATTACCCTAAACTAACAGACTCTCAAGACTTTGGCGAATTTATTCTTCGTCTTTTAAATTATTCAGACTATCAAATTAGTGGGCCAGCCAAGAAAAACACACAAAACAAAAGAAAAAGTAAGATGACTCAGCAAGACATGAAGCTAATGTTTCCTGATATTTATGAAGAAATGAAAGACTTGGAAGATCCAAGTATAAAAGAATTACAAAAGGAGTTACGAGATTTAGAAAAGGAAATGTTAGAAGATTTATATAAATAATTATGCCATTTCAAAGCGAAGCACAACGAGCGTACATGCACAAAAATCTACCTGAGATAGCGGCTAGGTGGGAGAAAGAATATGACACTAACAAGCCTCTACCAAAAAGAAAACATCCCAAAAAGAAAACCCCTTCTATACTATCTCAAAGACGAAGAAGGCGCAGAGTGTTAAAAAATAAGAATAGAAATTAAGTACATCACTAAAAGAGTGATGCAGACAGCACCTATAAAATCATAATCAGGACTAAACTTCATCGGTTACTGACTCGCCAACGCTACGAAGTTTCTTAGTTAACGAGTGTACTTCTCCTTTAAGAGGTGTATATTCTTTATCCATAAGGTGTTCGTAAATTGAGTTCAGTGATGCATGAAGATCAGCCATGACAAAATTTATATTTTGTATGCGCTTATTTTCTACTGGAGGTAATCCATTCATGCCTTCTAAGATATAAATTATTTCGCAAAAAAAAAATAGATTATAACTTAGGGGCTAAAAGCATGTTCTTATTGTAATAATCTAAGAAAGTATCAGAGTCAATCTTGTGTAGGTTTTCAAAAACCATGTCGTCATAGTGTGAGAGTTCAACTAGGAAGTAGTACGGCTTATCTTTTCCAACCACACCAGCTAGTTCTACAATATCGTTTGGCGTATCACAATAGTTATGGTCTACATATTTTTCTATTTGCATGACTATTGGAATAGAGGTATACAAATCTAAACGCATAAGCTCTAGAACAAAGTCGCTATCAAATGTATATAGATAGCCTTCGTAACTTGCTGAGTTAACCTCTGTGTATCTGTGCTTCGAATCCATGTTCTTTTAATTCTTTAATTCGATACTCTTGGAGCTTAGACACCCTACCCTTTTTTGTTTTTACTTCTATAAACAGAACCTTATTGTTGGGGTGTAGCGCTAGCAAGTCAGGTATGCCATTTTTATTAGTCTTGATTAGCTTGAGGACATAGTATCCTTGTTCTTCAAGTTCTTTTATTTTTTTTGACTGTACTTGTTGTTCCGTCATTTTTAAATCTTTCCGGATACTTTTCTTTGAGCCATGAGCTGTCCCATAAATCATTATCTGTAAGATATCTTGCAGAGTGCAAAGGATAAAAAACCGTTACTGGCTCTCCGTAATACCACTCAGTTTTTTTTATGTAGTCTGTGTCTCTATCCATTATAAATTTAATAAATCTTTTTTAAAATGATTAAGGGTATAATCCTTCTTGTTAACAACTGCTTTGTAGATCTGATCCTCAATACCGCCTTTTGAAAATACCCAAAAGACATTATTATTAAGCCTCTCTTTTGTTGTCATCCTATCTCTAGACTGCCAATAACTGGTGGCGCTGAAGTCGATATTGTAATAAACTAAACAGTCAGCATGGCGCAAACTAATTCCTTCTCTCCCACTAACAATTTGCAGGGCTATGTTTTTATCACTGTTAACAAATTCTTCGAGCTCAGTAGTAAGGCTACCATTAAAAACTTTTTTCAGTGCCTTGAGCTCTTCTTTGAATTTATAGAAAATACCTATCTTTTTATTTTTAAAACTGTGACAAATAAACTTTGCTTTGCTTAAATCAAGTGTTTGCGAGGATCCACTTTCAAATTTAACAGTGCCTGAGTATATTTGGTGTAGCTTCATCATTAATTTAACGGGTGTGTCGGCTAATATAACTTGCTCGTTTCCCTCAACTACTAAGTCTTTCTTTAATTTATTAGCCAAGTTATAAGTAAGAGAACTCATCTTTACATGCATAATTTTTTCTTTAGTTTTAACCTTAAAGCCTGCTTCTTTTTGGCTGTAAGAAATAAAGTAAGGTTGCATGGCATCCATAATACTCAGCTTGCCTTTTGAGTAGTCTCTTATGTTTAAGCCGTTGATGGGTCGCTGAGTTACATTAACGTGTTCGTCGCAAAACCTATAAAAGTTATTGAATTTTCTAAATGGATTGCCAGGAATACCGTAAACCTGATGGTACATCTGACTGTACGACTCTGGTGTTGGAGTACCTGAAAGTAAAATAACACGGGGGTTTTTTTCTCCAATTAACATATTGACTCTTCTCGCTCGCACACTAGGTTTAGGAATGGCTCCCATGGAATGAGCTTCATCTAAAATCATAAAGTCAAACTCATCCTCCACGGTTATTTTATGTAGGCTCTCGTAATTAATAACGTTAACATTAAATTTTGGACCAAGTAGTTTATAGTCATCCTCAATTGATGAGATAGCTTTCTTTTTAGTAATAAATAAGACGTTTTTTGCACCAAGTTTATTACATATGCCAAAGCTAGTAAGCGTCTTACCTGTTCTAACCTCCATTGCTAAATATACAAAGCCGTGTTTTTTTATTACATCCGTTCCTTTAGATATTATTTCCTCCTGATAATCTCTATATTTCATAATAATTTTTTCTGTATTTGCCCCTCTGATCTTGGTTTAATTCTCATCCAGTTGCCTTGTGCATCTCGCCCTAGTTCAGGCTCAAGTCCTTCTTGATACACACAGTATGCAATCATCCATTTTTTAAACAGATATTGGGACACTGATCGTTTAGAAAACTTAGCATAGTCAGGGTATTGAGTAGTGAAGTCATAATGCAATCCATTTAAGTGAACCCTCTTGTTCACCTCAAGCATAGCATTCGAAGAATGAGTATCTAACAAACCACACCACTCGATAAAGTCTGAGTTGGTATTAATTATTAATCTTTTCTTGTCTGCGTTTAAGGAGTCACTTTCTATAAGACCCTTCTTTAAGTATAGCTGTATGCATTTAATCATGTAGTCATCAAACCTGCACCAATCATCATCCTCCCACTCCTCTCCAAACAAAAACTTTCCAAACTCATGTGTCGGAGTATAGTTCTCCGTATAGTGAGTAGCTAGCTCAAGCTCCCATCGTCTCCTTGCAAATGATGCGCCACTTCCTTTAATAGGATAATTGGTAGTTATAATTACTTTAGGGGACTTACTAAACGGTATCTTTATAGCATCCTTATTTTTTTTCTCTAGCGTTAATCCTTCTGTAACGACAGAAAACAATCTCTCAAAGTCAAAGTATTTTTTAACATCATCAAAGGCTAGTATTTGTGTGTCAGCAGAAACTAATTGATAAGGGAATGACTTTTCAAATGCAAACGCTTTTCCATCTATCATTATAAGCTTTTTCATATGTTCAAGTGACTGCAAAAGTATACCCTTACCCGTCCCACCATTAGCCGAGTCCGAGATGCGTTCATCATTTAAAATAGTTGCGGGACAATAAGATATGTTTTTGTGGCCATGCATCATGTAGCCAAGAGTGGATTCAAAGGTTAATATTCTTCCAGGATCATTGCTTGAGATGTTACTGATGAATTGTTTAAAATCACTTTCTACAGTATCGCATTCATTGTAGTCTCTTTTTATAACGTGATCTTTCCACGCATATCCTTTAAGCTCTAGGTAATCAATAGACTTAACACTATCTTTTGTTATTTGTACGGCGCAATTTTGATAATACAAATAAGCCTTATCCATAGTGTCTTGTATGAAAAATATTTCTATGGTGCCTAACAAAGACAGAAAGTCTTCTTTGAATATTCTCGTTTGATCAGCAAAATAATTATATATAGCCATGTCGTCCATGCCTTGCAAATGATCTAGGATAAAATCTTTAATTTCTTTTTCAGACGTATGATCTATTAAGTTGTCAGTAACTTTAACAAAGACATAATGCTTCTGTCCCTCGGGGCAGAACTTATAATATCCATTCGTTTCTAAAAACTTTTTAAATATTAAGGGTATAATTTTAACAACACCCTTACTGCTCATTGTCCAAAACTTTACCGAGTTGTCTTCCTCGGCTTGATCAATTACGGAGTCTATTACTTCCTCCGCCAAGTTCGACTCCTTGAGGTCTTGACGAATTGCTTTTTTTGACTCTCCTCTTCTGAGCCGTTGCTGTATTTCATTTATCTTATCCTCATCCTCGTAGAACTTAGTGTTAAAGTTTTTAGTATTAGAGTATGCAGACTTAATTGTATTATTAATTTCAGTAGCATTAAAGTCTCTGCTCTTGTATTGATTTATAACTAGACTTGCAGTAAGCTGATCGATTCCAAAGTCATTGAAAGCCATGGCTAAAACAAATGCATTTTGGTTACGCTGACCCTGTGACATAGGATATTTCTTTTGCCACCACTTAACTAAGATCTCAACAATTTTGTTTTCGTCTCTTATCGGTATCGTCTTAACACCATTGCTAGTTGTGTGTTCTTTATATTCTAAATCCTCAGCCGTTTCCCATATCAACGCTTTATCATTTATTTCAATTAAAGGATCATAAGATTCGTAACACACTCTACTTATATTCTTTGAGGTTTTGTCAAAGTATTTAGATTTAAAATGCTTTTCCAAAGCCATAAAATATCCAATGTGGTTCTCAGGCTTGGCTGGTATCTTTACCAGAACCTTGAGTCCTTTGCCTGAAGGCGAGATAAAAACACTGTAGACGTATTTGTTTTTAGCAAACTTTCTTTTCTCATCAAGCAAATCCTTTTGAAGCTTATACCCATCAAAGTCTAAACAGATAACGCCACTATGCTCTACCAAAGAAACATCAGACCTCTTGTTAAACTTCCCAGAGAAACATATACTAGGGAGTTGTTTTTTTAATTCGTTTCGTTTCCCTTTATCTTCTTCTTTTCTAATTGATAAAACTAAATCTTTGCTTGCTCCTTTTTGTATCCTATCTAGAATTATTTTTACATCTCTGAAGAAAGGAGCCTTAGTTTCATTAATGTTTTTAAAGATTGTTACGTATTGTGACATAAAAATGTTGGTTTTGTGTTGGTTTTAGTATTGCATAGCCTTGCATTTATAGGCATAGTGTTGAAAATGTTGGTTTTAAATCTCATTCTGTATTCAAAAAAGTTAAATATAATTATAAATATATATATAGTGTATATAAAAAAATATTTTTAACATTTTACACAAAAAAAAAGGGGGAAACTAATCCCCCTAGTTTTATTGGGGTTACCTAAAATGGCAAATCGGGGTCAGACTCTTGTGTCGTTGGAGCTGGGACTGGGTCTTTGCTTGCCGTAGGTTTAACAAATTCTTTATCTACCATTAACTTGCCTAGTTTATGAGCCACCTTGTTTTCTGCATCCCAGATATCGATAGTGATACCTCCATCTTCCCACATCGCAGCTTTAACCTTAATCTGATGTCCATACTTATCGCTTTTTTCAACTTTAGATGGAATTGTTTTGACGGCTTTACCTAAGTTATCTAACTGTAAGTTGCCGAAGAATTTTTGTTTAATTGACATTGCTTAAAATTTTAAATTATATATTACTTTTCTTATGTCTTCTTTTTTATCCTTACCATAGTATTTCTCATAGGTTTGGAGGGCTTGTTCCACCTTTTGTTTTCCCTGGAGTACAGTTTCCTCGCTCGTAGGGCAGACATAAATCTCGTGGTAGAACTCGCCACTGTTTCCATATTCTTTTTGTTGCTTATCTATAGCTACAAAAGTCATTGACTTGCCTGTCAGCGACTGATATATAAATGCTTGGGTATCATAATTATATTTATTTTTACCTAGCCAGATGAATTCCTCTATGCTTTTGGCTGAGGTTGTTTTAAGATCAACCACTATGCCCTGACTAATCAAGTCACATTTTGCCTTAAAATCATGACCGAAAATTTTCCCAACAACAGGCTCCTCTCTCAAAGCCTCCTTGTTGGTAATTAGTTCAGTTAACTGATCGTGACGACTTACTATTTCTTTAGCCATATTCTCAATCAGTAAAGCCTCAGACTCTTTTAAAACAAAGTTCAGACCTTTTTCTTTTAAGAATTCTTTATAGGCCTTACCTCTAGTCTCAGTTGCTGACCATATAGGAAAGTCTTTTGCCTTCTCAGGCTCTAAAATTAATTGATGAAAATATCGCCCTTTCACGAAATTCTCATTGTCAGGCTCTACCTTGCCAAACTGCTTAAAGGTGTTGGGTGAAAGATTTTTCATATCAGAGTTGGATAGCCATTGCCTTCCAAACTCTCCATAGTAATGCTCATCGATACGTAGTTTATCTATGATCTGTTTTTCTGTTAATTTTTTCTTACTCATTTGTGCCAGTTTTAAATTGTTCTATCGTTAAATCGTCATAGGTTAACCTAAGCCACTCCTCGATTTGATCCCATGTTTTTTTAGCTTTAACTAATTTCTGAATCATTGGAATATCTTTAATAGGATCTCCTGTAGGTGGTGTCTTTTTAGGAGTTGTTTTTTTAGGCACGCCTAGGTCTAATTGTTTCTTTGCAGTAGGAGTTACTTGCTCTCCATAGGCATCGACATCTTTGTCGCTTATAATTCCTAGCTGAGATGATAAAGCGTAACGTCTAAAGTAAGTAGTCCCTGAACCAAAAGCTTGGTAGAGGTTTTGACCTTTCATTTCTACTAGTGGTATATCAACAGTAGCTGAGTCAGACTCTCCACTTGCCACATGAAATATTGTGGTTGTCAAGCATGACTGCCCGGTATCTTTGTTGGTGCCTAGCTTCTGAGTAAATCCAAGTCCATGCCTTTTCATAAGTGGATTGATGGAGTGGATAATTTTAGTAAGGTCTACATACTTGTAGCCGTAACCATCGGTGTCTTTTAATAATACAGGGCATTCCTGTTGGAATCCTGCCAAGGCTTTGTAATAATTTTTCATTTTAGTTGGTTTAATTTTTGTGTTATCTTATAATACTTTTGCATCAAGCCAGTTCGCCTATCTTTTAAAGCTAACAGACTTTTCTTATTCTTTAACAATTCAGGGATTCTCTTCTCTATAATATCCAAACGCTTTTTATAAACTTGAAGTACCATTCGGTAAACTCCCTTTCGCCATCCCTGATTGAATATTAAATACTCGTCTGAGGTTAACTCCTCATCGTAATCCTTGCCACGTGGATTATATATCTTTATCTCTCCCGATAAAGTGTCTCGGCTTATCTTAACGCCATGCATCATTCTAGACTCATGACCATCGCCATCCAAATTTGCTGATCCATGATCAGTTCGTGCCTCTTGAAATATATCTTCAAGCCTCAACGTTTGATAATTTGTTAAGTATAATGCTAAGGTCTGAATCATTCTCCATCATTTTATTAAGAGAGGTGATCCCTTGATGGATTGTTGCATCCTTACATGGAAAGCTATTCTTGTTCATGTACAGAACAACGTCAGCCACAGAAATACCCCTATCCACACATAGCTTATATAAAAACTTGCGAGGATTAGCATACTCCATTTTGCGAGTGCTTTTAAAAAGTTGTTCTTTAGTCAGTCCTGTATGGCTAAGAATGTTTAGGACAAATTTGTCAAATATATACTCTTTCATGTTTATTTTAATGTCATGTCAAATGCATAGGCAAATTCCTTTCGGAAATCATCTAGTTCTTTGTCGTTAAGGTCTTTGAAGATGGTAGTTCTTAGTTCTTGAATTACTTTTTGTGCTTGAACATATCCTTTAGATTGGTACTCATCGTCCAGGAATTGATCAAACGTAGGATTGTTGGTTTTATACATTTGATTAGATTTAAATTTATAATAACGAAGATAATAATATTTTTTTAATTTAACAAATATAAAACGTTCCCCTAATGGGAAGTTTTGTCCCCTAATGGGAAAGTAATTTTTTTTACCTTTGCCCCATGGCAGATACTTTCTTAAAAAATAATCTATCAATTGTAATATCTTTTATGGTTGCAGTCTTCACTGCTGGTGGAATTTATAGCGAATTCTTAAGTATAAAAAGTGAGCTTACCATGGTACATGAAAGGCTTGATAAAAAGATTATTGTTATTAATGGTTTAGAGAATCGTATTCTGAAAATGGAAAAGCAAATCGAATACGAACGTGGTTTTATAGATGCAACAAAAAAAGGGAAGACATCTCTGCCTCCCCCCTTTTCAACAAACAAACAGAATTAAACTTTAGATTCTTTTAGTTCTTTAATTTTCTTTTTTGCCTTAGCTAATTCTTTCCTCAATGCATTGTTTGAATGCCACAGAAAGTCTGGATCCATTTGGTCTACTATTTGGTCAGTCATATCTAAGTTCATTTTGTATCCTTTTTTGCTCTAAGGTAAGATAAATCATTTGTTGATATTTCCTTGCATTAATTTTATAATCTTTTTTATAGCGTACATTTCTGTTTGGACTTGCTAATTCAAAACGCAGTTCCGTACATTTTCTATCGTACTGAACAAGCTTGGACCAACGCTCCTCTCTTTTACTTTTTATTCTTTTTCTTTTGGCTAGTTTTAGCCTTATAAATCTTAGTATTTTTTTCATTTATAAATTCTTTAGTTAGTTTTTTTTTTAGTATTGCCTCTAGTTCAGGACTTAAATTAGTGTAGTCAAATATCATAATGTTTGGTTTAATATTAGTTCATATAGCTTATGCTCCTCCTCCAAATGTTGGACGGATAAAAGTTGATTCGTGCCATTCTCTCTCAATGAGATACTACGTACTCCTCCTTTGTCGAGGGTTGCCTCCACGAATATATCAATGTAAGCCCCCCCTTTTCTTCTGTACTTGGCTCTGATGATAAACGCAACGTGCGTCTCATTGTAGCCTTTACGAGTTCCAAAGTTCTTAATTATATTCATAGCATCGATGCGTCAAAACAGACTGAGGAACAAACACCTTTGTCCTGGTCCATTGGTTTACCACATTCTGAACATTCAAATTGTGGTTCTTCTTCCCATGGAGGTGTACCCCATGCATAAGGAAAATCTGTACTCATTTCTCTTGGTTTAATCTCTGACACTATTGTCATTGTGAGCAAGTAGGAATCGAACCTACCAATGCACCATGTTGCTCTGTACTTTTTTTAGTACGTTATGTACTTTTTTTAGTACGTTTTATAAATTCTACTACTGCTTGGTAAACTGCATCTATGTTGGCAGTTACTAACGCATCATTTAACTTATGAATTGAATTATCATACTCTCTTGGAGACCAAACACCATCTTCAAAAGATAAATCAAAACATTTATCCACTACTGGCATCAGCCAATCCCATGAGGAATCAAAATATAATGTATCCGTTTTGTAGTCATCCATAGACGTAGTATAATAGTATAACCCATCTTCTACTTCTAGTTCCATAAATTCTGCTATAAGTTTATTGTCTTTCATTTTATTGTTGGTTTAATCTCTGAGCAAAATCGCTCATTGTGGATAAGAGGGAAACCGAGTCCCTCCAATGCACCATGTTATCCTTTGTACTTTTTTTAGTAGTACGTTTCTTTTACATCATATATGTAGTTATCATCAATGCAATAGTGTCCCATAACATTCCCATCATCATCAAGGATATCATAACAACATTTATCGCACTTTTTATATTCTGTGTTTTTCATATCTGTTGGTTTAAATTAATAATATACTCTGAGTACTGAGTCGCAATCGCCTTCGCCATTCCTAGAAATGTCTTACTCCTCAATGTTCTTCGCTCTTCTGGGGACTTAGCTTTTGACAAAGCATCCATGTACCATTGGGCTTGTCTTTTCTTTTTCCCATTCTTATCTGTCCACTCAAAAAATTCTCCTTTTTCAACAATTTTTGTCGGGGCCAGAAGAGGTAGATTTTTTGTCCAAAGGCACGTTTGCTTTGAGGCTGAGTCGCCAAACATATAAGGCTGAACAATCTGATTAGGCTTTCTGATCTGAGATGAGATAACGCTTATCGGATTCTCTATTGCTATATGCTTAATCGGTGCATCCATCAGTTGCTTGACAAAGAACAATGCCTTTCGCCTATTCTCCCAACGCTCCTCATTCTTTGAGCCATCTTTATTATATAGCCACCGATTGC
>WLWF01000195.1_pt1 | contig 59560 bp, 57 predicted proteins | sample 6718331 | NCBI WGS metagenome assembly WLWF01 (sample SAMN12718692, study PRJNA515312) | sponge metagenome | isolation source: marine sponge | host: Mycale hentscheli | place: New Zealand: South Island, Marlborough, Capsize Point | collected 2003-05-01 | reverse complement strand
TTCAGTTAAATATTGTGATGTATAGGCATCTTCAATAGCCTCATCATATTTTTCAACAAGATATTGACGAGTAGGAGTTGTTTGACCATTTTCGTTCATAGTGCTCGCTACAATAGGCTCAACTGTTGAATAGATATCAGTCAAGTAGTCAGCAGTTGTGTACTTACTCTCTTTAACCATATCACGGTCTTCAAGATCATCTTCATCCATTAAATTACCTTGAAGGTCAATAGCATAGCCGTAACCTTCTTTTGGATTCTCCCTATTATTTACAAAATCTTCTGGCTCAGAGTAAACACCACCTGTAATAAAGTAACCGTTAGGATGCTTTTCAATATTAATGATAATACCATCATCATTTGGATCATCAGCACCTACTTCGTAAATCTTATCACCAAGCTCAAGCACATTATCATAATCATCAGGTAACTCCCCATCACCAAGCTCTTCTACTTCAACCTGAGACAATGCCTCAATATCAGGATCTTCTGCATTCTCAACCGCAATCATTTCATCTTGGATAAGTTGGCATTCTTCTTCAGTGCAATCACGACCGAGCTGAGCTTCAATCATACCCTTTACAACTTCATAATCCATATTATCAGGATCTTCTTCATGAGCATCAAGAACTGGACTTAACACATCCATAAATCTCTCATCCATGTCCATGTAAACGCTGTCTTCTGCGTTTTCATCAAAATGTTTAGCTTGCCCAGAAAAATGATCATGTAAAGATTTAGCAATACTGGCTCTTTCTGTATCACCAGCTTTAGTATACTGATCAAGCATTTGCTTACAACCGGAAGCCATACCAGAATTCTTATGAGCAAAATCACCAGCAGCTGCTTTACAAGCGTCAAGCACTTCACGCTTTACACTACCTTCATTATCTTCTTTACTCATTGAAGAAGCAATTGCTTCACCCCTCGCACGCTCATATTTGGAAATCTTACCATCTTTATCAAGATCTGATTTTGTAGCGTCAAATCCATGATCTGGATCTTCTTGATCTTCCATTTCGATATCTTCCATACCACCCTTAATTGCTTTAACAGTACTGGAAAGATAAGCAGCTGGCAATTGATATTCTTCCATTGCACTAAGTTGCTTAACAAACGATTCGAGTTGCTCGATAGTATTAATTTTTGGAGCAAACTTCTTAATCTCATTAAGAACATCTGGTGAAATATCCTCCCCACCAGGAAGGTCTTCTAATTCTTGAATAGCCTTAGCAAGTGATGCTTTAATAATAAGCTTTTCATCAGAGATAACATCAGCTAAGGCATCATCCATCTCTTTACCAGATTTAGCAGCACGTGCTTGTGCAGCTAACTCTTGAGCAGCTGCCTGTGCTGCGTATTTTTCTTCACGGGAACGATTAGCACCCATACCAGAAATAAAATCATCTAAAGTACTTTCAATTGTCTGTGCAATTTCATCTGATTTAGCGTTAATTGCATCTTGGTTATCTTGTAATACTTTAAGCATGGCTTGCTTTTTACCAGTAAAGCCTTTACCCATCTTAACAACATTTAACTCCTCTTCAGAAATAACATCTAGGTTAAATAATAACTCTCTGATAAATCTTATGGTGTCTAATGGTGCAGAACTTAACCCCGCTGATCGCATTTGCTTAGTAACACCGGTAGCACCAGGTACTAAAGCCTCCACAGGAGATTTTCTTGCTTCATTTAAAGATTGTAACCTGGTGTAGAAGTTATCGAACGAGCTCATTGATATTATTTATTAACACTAGTGTAAAATACATTAAAAAATTGCAAATAAAAGGAACTTAGTTATAATTAATATAGAATATGAAGCTGAGTTATAAGGATTTCAATAATATGAATGATAAAGAGCTACGAGCTCTACCAGGAGTTGGTAAGTTAACCGCAAAAAACATTGTTGGTATGCGACCGTATCGTAGTAGTGAGGATCTTTTTAAAGTACGGGGTCTTGGTAAGAATACTCTAAAGAAATTGGGTATTGAAAAGAAGAAGAAAAGACGTAAGCGTTGGATTGAAGTTGATGGAGTGCAATACCCACACTATACATTCGCTTATCATGAAGTTACTGGTGTAATGGATTTCTTCTGGAGAATACCTCGCGAGTTTAGACTTTATTATGGTAAAATAGAAGAGAGTAAGGAACTAACAGCGCGCATCCGCAAAGAAATGGATATTCAACTGGAAAAACTATAGAGTTAGATTAAATTATAGTATAATGTGCGCGATTTTTGGAGCTCCTGAAAAATCTATGTTAGAGGTATTGTATGCCGCTAATCAAGATCGTGGGACTTTTGCTAGTAGCTACGTACAACTTACGTATGACGATCAATTTATATACAAGAAAGAGGGAGAGATTGACTTTAATGTAGTTAAAGGCTCCAAGCAAGCAAAATATAATTGCGGTCATGTGCAAGCTCCCACTTCAGCTATGAGAGAGTGGTCATACGAAACATCACACCCATTTGATACTATGTCATGGATGGTGTTTCATAATGGTGTTATTACTAACGATCGTGAAATACGTAAAAAGCATTTACCATTTATCGAAAATCCTGTAGATACTTCTATAATAGCAAATTTATTGCAGAAGTTTATGGAAGAAAGTCGAGGTAACTCTACTAACCCTGTAAGTTATATTAGGCAAACGTTAGAAGAGTTATCTGGATCATTTGCATTATCTATTATTGATTGTGATACTAATGAGTTATATATTGCTCGTGTGGGTTCAATATTAAATTACAATAATAAAGGCTGCTATTCAACTATGCCTGGTAAAGGTTATAAAGAGTTAAAAGAAGGTGAGATTAGACGTTTGGATAAAAGGACGTTGAGGTTTAACAAGGTTGGAAACTTTAAACACGACTCACCCTTTCTATTTATTTAAGATGAATAATAAATTATTTATATGTGTCGCAACTAAGGGTAAAAAAGAAGACACTCTTCTTTGGCAAACAAAAGATGATGACACAGAAGTGTTTTTTAAAGAGCATAATACAAAACCACTACAACAGGTTTATAATAAGGCTATTGATTTTGCAATAAAGGAAAACGTTGATCATATTATTTTATGTCATGATGATATAATTCTAGAAAATTTTGATTATGATAAACTAAAAGATCATTTTAAGAATTATGATGTGTTGGGAGTCGCAGGTGCATCACAGATCAAAGTACAACAACCTACACTTTGGCATTTGATGGGTGGTGGTTTTGGTAGTAATCATTTACATGGTGCTGTTGCTCACTTACACGGTACGCAAAAGTCTATGACAGCTTTTGGATCTTATCCCCATCAATCAGTAATAATGGATGGCGTGTTTCTTGCTATTTCTCGTAAAGCATTTAAGAAGATTAGGTTTGATGAGACATGCCCTGCAGGGTTTCATTTTTATGATTTATCATATACACTCGATGCTTCATTAGCTGGGTTTAAATGTGGTGTTATTGACGCATATGTTACCCATGCATCACCTGGGCTAAGAGAGTTCACAAAAGATTGGACAGATGGTCAAACATGGTTTTTAGATAAGTATAAAAAGTATGTTGGTAAAACTGTGCAGATATAGTTGATTCTTCAAAGTAGTTTATTATTATAAGTGGGATGGGTAAGCTAAATCTCGACTATTTTGAGAACGTATTAATGTATAATGCGTTAACGGATAGCGGCTATTTGTCGACTATAGCTGATATCGTACAACCAGAGTACTTTAAGAGTAAAGACATTGCTAGTGTTTTTACTATTATTAAAGACTTTAACGATAAGCGTAACCAGTTACCAACGACTACAGAGATTAAGCAATATTTGGTAACTGATGAGCAAAAAGATTCGTTTAAACGGCTAGTTACCTCTTTTTCGGAGATTGATAAGAACATTAATAAGGATGAGCTGATTGAGAATACAGAGCAGTTCTTAAAAGAAAAGGCAGTATACCATACGATGCTAAAAGCTGCAGAAGATATTTCAGCTGGTGACGTTGATACTTCTGTTATTTTAGATAAGTTTGAGAAAAGTTGTAATATTAGCTTAGTAACTGATTTAGGTCTTGGTGTTAAGTCAAATATTGACGATATTATTGCAGACTTAACTACTGTAGAAGATAAAATTCCTTCTACTTGGGAGTGGTTAGATGATTCTTTAGATGGTGGCTTCTTGCAAGCTGGTAAATCATTATACGTCTTTGCTGGTGAAACTAATATTGGTAAATCTATATTTTTAGGTAATATAGCATCTAATATTGCTAGGCAAGGCAAAAATGTATTGTTAATTACGTTAGAGATGTCTGAGCTACTTTATGCAAGACGAATATGTACTAATATTTCTAAGATACCTATGAAGGAAATGGCGGTAAATGGTCCGTCGTTAAGAGCAGCTATTACTGAATCGTCTGGTAATATCTATATTAAGGAATTTCCACCATCTACTATTACTCCTAATACTATTAAGGCGTTTGCTAAGAAGTTTACGGATCAAGGTATTAAATTAGATGCTATTGTAATTGACTACCTTAACCTAATTCATAGCCCTATTGGTAATAACTCCTATGAGCGTATTAAGAATGTAACTGAGCAGGTAAGAGCTATTAGCTATGTGTTTAATTGCCCTATTATTAGTGCTACCCAGTTAAATCGCGCCGGATTTGATCAGGATAATCCTGACCTAGCTACTATTTCAGAATCGATAGGCTTGGCTGCTACTGCAGATGTTATTATGTCTATTTTCCAGAACGATGAGGATAGGGATTTAGGTATCATTAGATTGGGTATGATGAAGAACCGTTATGGTCCACGAGGGATGACGCAGCCTATGCGTATCGATTACTCTACGTTAACTATTGAGCAAGCAGATGATATTGATTTAGAGGAAGATGATTCAATGCTCAATACATTGGCTGGACTTTCTAGAACTGTGCAGTAAATAAGTATGTGCACATAATTATCTTCACAGATACAGACCTTGATGGTGCGGGGTCCGCGTTACTACTAAACAGGTTGTATGAAGGTCATGATGTAATTACTGTAGAGACAACTGAAGCAACTATTCTTAACGAATTTAAAAGCCGGTGGAGTACATTAGATCATTTTGATAAAATATTTGTTTGTGATCTTTGTTTAAATGAAGAACAAGCAGAAGCGATTAATAGGAATAATGTTGTTGTTATTGATCACCATGAATTACATGTACCTTTTGCTTCAAAATATACAAAGGCAAAATCAATAGTAACGGAATATAGCTCATGTACAAAATTAATTGCTGATAAGTTTAAGTCTAAACTTAATTTGGATAGTAAATTAGAAGAACTAATTAATTTAATTGATCAATATGATTGTTGGTCATTTGATTTTCCTAATGAGTTAGAGCCAGCAAGATTAAATGCTATTTACTATACATACAATAAACCGAAATGGGAAAAGTTTATTACTTCTTTTAAAGATGGATTACATGAGTATAATATACATGAAAAAAATTCAATTAAGTTATTCTTTAAAAAATTTGCTGAGCAATTAAATAGCCCAAAATTTGTAGGTAAAGTAAAGGATTATAAAATTATATCAACATTTGTAACTTCACATATTAATGAAGTAGGTCATTATTTAGTCAATAAATATGACACGGATATTGCAATAATGGTAAACTTGGATAGACATTTAGTATCGTTTAGAAAAAATCCTAAATGTAAAGCAGATCTTTCTGTGATAGCTGTAAATTTATGTGAAGGAGGTGGTTCTCATAAATTAGCTGGTGGTAAGTTAACAGAAAAATTTATGAACTTTACCAAAACATTTCAACCATTATCATGAGACAGCCAAGTGTACCATCACCCTCCGGGGATATAACGAAGAGAGAGCTTGAACATTTATTACTGTGCTTTTGCACGTTTTGCTGTCTATTAAAAGGTAAGAGATTATCACTTCAAAACATCTTCGTATTAGTGTTAAAAGAAGAAAAGATAAGAAAACTACTTAAAACACTTTTAACAGTTGATAATGACTTTGAAATGGTTACAATGTTTATAGAGTTTGAGCCTCAAATAGCTGAGTCAAAATATATTACAAAGTATCTAAATCAAAATAAGCGAATATTTCAAAATGATAACTGAACGAGAAAAAAGCATATATAATAGCTACTTATATGCTTCTCGCTCAGCACAAAACAAACCAACTCGCTTTAGAAAAGACTTTACAAAGTTAAAAGATGAAGACTTTGTAGCCATTAAAAAGCTTTCTGCGTTTTTTGCTAAACATAATCATATTAATTATCAAGATTGGTTCATAGCGCCATATGAGATATATTCTAAAGATGAATATTTTGATCTAAAGTTTTTTAATTCACGTAAAGCGTTAAAGTGCTATTCTCTTTATATGAAAGAAAGAGAAATGTCTAATCCAGACAGTAGTGATGTTATAGAATCAGTTAAAAATGGTTTTAGATATATTGCAAAGTATTGCATAAGGAACTCTCTTACAATAGAAGAGTATACTAAACATTTTACTAATAATATGCCTACTTGTCTCTTGCATTTACAAGAACATAGGTTAAACTTTTATACGTTACATGCCCTTAAAGTTGAATCAACAATTAAAGCCATTGAAAAAGATGTGCTCGACTTTATCGTTAAAGATTTTCAAACAATTTTCGCAAGTACGCGAACAAAATTCTATGGCTCCACGATACTTAAATCAACGGCCAGAGACACAAAAGAGAAAGTAAAACAAATAGTTGAAAAACAAAAACAGTAAATTAAAATAAAAAAAATATGAGTGCGTTTAATATGTCAATGTTCGAAAGCATCAAAGGTGCTTTGGCTTCAAGTAATGAAGGTAAGTCAAAGTTCTCTGAGATTATGCAAACCAAGCCTGGTAATACTTATACAGTACGCCTACTACCTGATGGTAAGTCTCCTGCTGATACATTCTTCCATTATTATAATATGGGATGGAATTCATTTGCTACAGGTCAGTATGTGCAAGCTCTGAGTCCGCAAACGTTTGGAGAGCGCTGCCCGATTAATGAGGAGCGATTCCGACTATCCCGTACAGGTTCAGATGAAGAAAAAGAAAAGGCATCAGCTCTCCGACGTACTGAAAAGTGGTTGGTTAACGTGTACGTTGTTGATGATCCAACGAATCCTGAAAATAATGGAAAGGTAAAAATGCTTCGTTATGGTAAACAGATTCAAAAGATTATTACTGAAGCTATTGAAGGTGAAGACGCAGCAGAGTTTGGTGCTCGTATTTTCGATCTTAGTGATGAGGGTGTTAGCTTTAAAGTTAAGTGTGAGCAGCAAGGAGATTATCCTACATACGTTTCATCTCGCTTTACTTCGGCAGGTAAATTAAACTTTACTGAAGAACAGCAGAATGAAATATATGGTCAAACGCATACTCTTAAAGAGACATTTCCGATTAAGTCGACTGATGAACTAACTGAAATGCTTAATGAGCATTTTCATTGCAAAGCAGATGAGCCGGTAGCAACACCTGCTACACCAGGTGATACACCACCATGGTCGGCTCCTGCAACAGCCCCTGCAGAGCCAGTTACACAATCGGTTGCGGATCCATCTCCAATTGAGAGTTCGGTTGAGGATGATATTGATGAACTACTTGCAGATCTTTAATTATGGAACAAATGACACCTGAGGCTAAGTCAGCCGTTATGCAGTTAATGGGTCAAACGTACGGGCAGGTAAAAAAACAAGATGAAATGCTTGTTGGAGCATCCGGTAACCTTCAACCAAAATCAACTGAGCTGAAAAATATGGTTGAGGATTTAGTACGTGTACCGGTAGTACCATCAAATCAACAGGTACCACCTCAAGTACAAGGACCACCACCCCAGCAAGCACAGGTACCAGTAGCGCCAATTACTATAACGCCTGAGCAGGCTCAGTTAGAGCTACAGCAAACAACTGCCCCAGTAGATCCAGCATTTGGTATACGTTCAGAACCAGTTGTAGCAGAAACTATGGAGTTTGATTTTAGCGAGCCATCAGCCATTGATAAGTTAATAGAACTACAGAAAGAAACCAACTTGCTATTAAAAGGTATTAAACTACAATTAGAGAGTAGCAATGTCCGACCAAAACGTAAATCAGCTAAAGCTAAAATCGCCGATTGACTTCGTCGCTTATTTGGATTCTTTATCCAAGATAAGTGAGAGTTCTATTGTAACGGTGGATCGCGACAAGATGTCAAGTCTTGTTGCGTCTACCGACAATACCCTTATACTATGTGCAGAGTATAGAGTACCGTCTAGTTTTTATTCAACTCTTAATATTCCTGATGTTAAGAAGTTAACTCGAGTACTTGATACTATTAGTGATGAAGAGATTGACCTTATAATTAACTCGAATAATATCGCGTATAAAGGAAATGGTGTTAAGTTTAAGTACCATCTATTCGACGACGGGTTCTTAACTAAGCCTGGGCTTAATATTGAGAAGATTAATGCCTTTCAATATGATTTAAGTTTTAAGGTAGATAAGAACATTCTCAATCAGATCTTTAAAGGTTCAGTATTTGCTTCTGAAACTAATAAAGTTTATTTTTATACTGAAGATCAACGAGTAGGTGACAGTTACAGATTAATGGCTGAGCTTACCGATAGATCAAGACATAATACAGATAACTTTACAATGTGTATTGGTCAGGTTAATCAAGAACTAGCACCCATTCCTATTAACTTTGACAACATTCGTTTACTCAATAATATCAGTGGTGAATTTACTGTAAGTATTAATAAAGAGTATGGTGTAGTTGTATTTGATCAAGTTGCAGAAGATATTAAGCTTAAATATATTGTTTCATCTCTCACTCAATGACACCAAAAAACCAAAAGAATAAACTTAAGACGGCTGGTTATTTTATAAAACGTCTTAAAGATGCAGGGTATGTTGTACTTCGAATGTTTCACAAATACAGTGACAAAGATCCACGTAAGTGGACAATATTAGTAGATCCAAGTGGAGCCTCTATATATATTACATGTTTTGAAGATAGACCATTTAGAGGAGAATATTTATTTAGTTTTGAAGATGGTAATCAGCGTTTTGCAAGAGGTTATGTTTTGAAAACTAGTTCAATTGATGTGGTGATAGAGCGGTTAAATGATCGTAATATATTACATGTGGATGATAACGAGTTTGTGACTAAATATAAAAAGCATGAGTGATGAAAGTGAAGAGCATTCGGATAAGAGTCTAGAAGAACTTTTAAATGATGCTCTGAACTTACAATCTGATCAACTTAAAATATATAAAGATCAAACAGAGTTACGGGATAAATTAAAAAGTATAGTGTCAGAATATCTAGACTCATTCTATATCTTTGGTTACGATATTAACGGTAAGACAGTATTAGTTAAAGGAGCCAAATCAGATCAGCAACTAGATGCATTAGATACATTAGTAATTAGACTTTTTATGGCAGGTAGTTTAGGTAATACGTACGGTAATGGGCCAAGTTAAAAAGAGACAGACATATGCAGTACAGACAGGTGATTTTGTAGGTCAAATGTTTGTTGTTTGTGAGATAACAGATAAAGGCGTGGGGTGTCTTTCTATACCGGAAATGAGTAATGTTCTAGTACCTACAGATAAATGGTCATTCGGAAGGAACTCTGATATAATTGAGTATGTAGAGGACCTCTCGCGAGATATCTTCGAGGTTTGCGCAGCACAATATAACAAAAATGAAAACATTAATAATTGACGGTAATAATCTCATCCATAGAACATGGTGGACTGCTAAGAATCAAAGTAAGCGTCAAGATATTGAAGATGTAGAGAAAATTGCTCGGTTACATATTTACTTTACTCTTAATGCTATCTACTCTTATGCAAATAAGTTTAAGCCGACTAAAACTATTGTAGTTTGGGATGAGAAAGAGGATTATCAACCAAATGTACGTAAAGCGCAGTTAGATGGTTATAAAGGTAACCGCTCAAGTGACAGTACACCACATCATCAGAACGATCGCATTAAAGAGCTACTTTCATGTTTAGGTATACCGTCTATTTTTCCACGAGAGCGTGAAGCTGATGATATTGTAGCTTATATCTGTAAGACTTTTGAGGGTGAAAAGGTAATTGTATCAGTTGATAGAGACTTTCTTCAATTAGTAGATAAGAATACTATTCTATATGATGCTATTCGCAAGCGTGAGTTTGTTCTTGAGACTTTTGCTGAGGATACTGGTTATACAAAAAATGAATGGCTTAACGCTAAATGTCTATTAGGTGATAAGTCTGATAATGTTCCTGGTATTCCTCGTTTTGGTAAAGCTAAAGTTCGAAAATGGCTTGATGGAGAGCTTACTCTAACGGATGAGCAAGAAGAGATCTTTACAAAAAATATGACTGTGTTTGATCTACAGGAGGTAATGCATCATAATAACGAGAGAGAGTATTACCAGCAACAGCTTGATAATACTGTTACTCCAAGGTGGTCTGAATTCGTTACCTATTGTGAAGAATATGAACTTAGTAATATTCTTAAAAAGAAAGACCAGTGGCATAGCTTGTTTGTGTTATCGAGTAAGTTGATATCCATGTTTGGTTAGGATATAATAAGTTGTGATTTCACTACCTCAAGAATATATCGTAGCTAAGTTTTACGAATTTGGTAGAGGCCCTGTATATAATCGATTCACTAACGTATATCAGTGTTCTTGTCCGATCTGCATGGAGTCGGTAAAGAAGAAGAGATGTTATTATATACCTAAAAACGACAATGTATATTGTCATAATTGTGGTTGGTCGGGAAAGCCGTTGAGATGGGTTAAAGAAGTAAGTGGTTGTACTAATCAAGATATTATTGAAGAAGTTCGTGAGTATGATGTTTCAATTGATATCGGTAAAAATGAAGAGGTTACACCAAATATACAAGTTGCAACTTTACCATCTGATAGTATTAACTTATCAGATACGATGCAGCAAGACTTTTATAATAATAATGTAATTGTTAGAGCATGTAATCATATTATTAAGTCGAGAAGACTCGATACTGCAGTTAATAGACCTGATAATCTTTATGTTTCATTAACTGATAAGGTTCATAAAAATAGAATTACGATACCGTTTATAAATGAGCATAGTGAGATTGAGTTTTATCAGACTCGAACTGTAAAAACATCAGACTTAAAAACTAAGCCTAAGTATCTTGGAAAGGTAGGAGCTGAAAAAACTTTATTTAATATCGATAAGGTTACCTCGGATCATGATAAGGTATATATTTTTGAAGGTCCTATTGATGCTTTCTTCGTTCGTAACTCAGTTGCTGTGGCTGGTATTACAGAGCGAGGCAGATCATTTACTCAGCGCCAAGAAGAGCAGTTAAACACCACGTTAAAATGGTATGATAAAGTATGGATACTTGATGCACAGTGGGGTGACAGAGCATCTATGATAAAGTCAGAGGCACTTTTGAAACAGGGAGAGACAGTGTTTATATGGCCAGAAGCACTAGGTAAGAAGTATAAAGACTTTAACGACTTAGCTATAGCTGCTAATAAAGACGAGATTAGTTGGGATTGGATCGAAAAAAATACCTTCCATGGTCTGGAAGGTATTGTTAAAATGACTGAAATTAAAAGATTCAATAACGTTTAGACTCCTCTAAACTGAGCGTTATCTGTTTGAGCGAGATAACCTCTAAACGATTCATTAAGTGAAGCTAGCTCTGTCGCGACACGAGCAATCTTACGCTGTTCTGATTGTTTCATTCGATCAAATATCGTATCTGCTTGTGCGCTAGCTAAAACTGCTTGAACAGAATTAGGATCTTCTGCGTCATTTAACATTTTAAGAAATTCATCACCAGATGCAATCCAGCCTTTAAGAGTATTAACTTGCTGGGCATGCACTTCAGCTGTTGCTTGAGCTGCTGCGGCCGCAGGATCGTTCATGTCTAAAGTTGCTTCTGCATCTGCCTCAACATCGACGTCGAAATCTTCTGCAGATGTATCATCATCAAGCTCAAGTTCAAATGCTTCTTTATCCTCATCATTTTCTTTGAGTACTTTAAAGAACCTCTTTTCGAAATTTGTCATGTAATTATTTATGCTCTCGACTAAATAATTACATATGAATTCCGGATATTCTTCACCTTATTCTGTTAGGCCTGATAATACACCTATACAGCAAATACTTAATACTGATGATCAACAAGCAAAGTATAAAGAAGATGAAAGAAATCAAAAAGCACCACCAGAGCTTCCTTTTGAGCTTGATCGTATTACTGAAGTATTAGGTAATACATTTGTATCTTTAGCAGATTTACATAGAATGCTTAATAATGTTAAGGAGAATGGAAGTGTAGATAAAGATAATATTGAAGAGTTACAAGGTAAAATCGATAAAATTAACAACTTAATACTTGAACTTCCTAAAGATATAGCTAAAATATCTATATAATGGTAAAATCGATAGTAATTACCGCTGTTGTATCGGCGTTATTCGCGTTTGGACTTAAGGAGTTTATTGGCTTTTGGAATACATTTTCTTTAGTTACAGGTATTCAATTTATAGTGTTTTGGATTATTAATTCACGTCAGCAACTTGATAAAGACGCTTTATATGGTGAATTTGAAACAAACCTCGACAATCTTTTGGAGTTAAGTAGGGTTTCAGTAGAGTGTCCTTGTACAAACCATGTATTTACAGAGGAGGTCTTTATGAACTCTGATAATATACATAGATGTCCTAAATGTAACAATAATATTAAATTAGATGCGCAAATACGTGCAGTGTTACAGACAGACCCTGAAGAAGTAACAGGGTAAAGGAACTATCATATAATAAGTATATGAATAATACAAATAATAGTGATAATATCGAAATGAAGCTTAAGAATGGTACGACTGAGTATATGACTCAAGCAGAGTTTTCGAGATGGGCGTGTTTAGTAGAAGGTATTCAAGCCGTTGATGAAAAGCTTTTGAATGCTAATGTACCAGAAGCAAATACTAAGTGGATTAAACCTTTAGCTTTTGAAAAGTATATCCAAGAGCGTTTTCATTCAATGCTTCGCGACGTTGAAGTTGAACATAAGCTAGGTAATATCTAAACACTAGAGGTAGCACTCGGAGTAGGTGAAAAGGATGGTACAGGCGTAAGTGAAATAGATGGTGTTACTGAAGCACTCGGCGTTACTGAAGGAGTTAGTGATACTGGTGGATTATCAGGTGTAGAACTAGGAGTAGTTGATATAGATGGTATAGGTGTATTACTGATCGACGGTGTAACAGATGATGAAGGAGTTACAGACACACTTGGTGTTACAGAAGGATTGACAGGCGTAGAGCTCGGAGTAAGAGAAACGGATGGTGCAGGAGTACTAGTGACAGATGGTGTATTTGATACTGTAGTAGTTACACTAGGCGATAGGGACACTACACGAACAGGACATTCGAGTGTATACTCCCAGCATGGAAGTTCGTCGAGAGGATTTTCAATTGTAACATATGCATCCCGGGTGTTAGGGCAAGCTAATCTAACTGTAACACTTCCGGTCATCGATGTGTCAATAGTTGGATATCCATCAGGTGATAAGCTTAAACCACTATAATCTATATTACGTTTTATTAATGCAGTTATAAACTGCTGTCGGTTAGGATTACCGTAAGCGTATTTATTTGAACCAATAAATCCTGTATCAATTATTACCACATTTTTATAAGTAACAATAAATCTATCAGGACTTCCTTCACATACATTATATCTAAAGGTCATATCACGTGCAACCGCCACAGATGGGGAAACCGTTGGAGTAACAGTTATTGATGGTGTTATCGACGGGGTAACGGATATAGTAGGTGTAACTGAAGCAGAAGGAGTTACAGAAGTACTTGGTGTTACTGAAGCACTTGGTGTAACAGTTATTGATGGTGTAACCGAAGCAGAAGGAGTAACCGAAGCAGAGGGAGTAACTGAAGGTGTTGGTGTGGTAGATATACCAACGGTGTTAGATATAGATACTGTTATACTTGGTGTTACTGAAGTACTTGGTGTTACCGAAACACTTGGTGTAACTGAAGCAGAGGGAGTAACCGAGGCACTCGGAGTAGCCGATGGTGTTACTGAAACACTTGGTGTAACAGACGCGCTTGGTGTTATTGATACACTTGGCGTAACAGACGCGCTTGGTGTTACTGATACGCTAGGAGTAACCGATGGTGTTACTGATACACTTGGTGTAACTGAAACACTTGGTGTAACTGAAGCAGAGGGAGTAACCGAAGCACTTGGTGTTACTGATACACTTGGTGTTACTGATACGCTTGGAGTAACCGATGGAGTTGCTGAAGCAGAGGGAGTAACAGACGCGGATGGTGTAACAGATACAGAAGAAGTTACAGATACACTTGGCGTAACTGAAGCTGATGGAGTAACTGAAGCAGAAGGAGTAACAGACACACTAGGTGTAACAGACGCGGATGGTGTAACAGATATAGACGGAGTTACAGACACGCTTGGTGTTACTGATACGCTTGGAGTAACCGATGGAGTTGCTGAAGCAGAGGGAGTAACAGACACACTAGGTGTAACTGAAGCAGATGGTGTTACAGATACAGATGGTGTTACAGACGCGCTAGGTGTAGCGGATGGAGTAACAGAAGCGCTCGGTGTAACAGACGCGCTAGGTGTTACTGAAACAGAAGGGGTAACAGAAGCTGATGGAGTAACAGAAGCTGATGGAGTAACAGAAGCAGAAGGAGTAACTGATGCTGACGGGGTAACAGAAGCGCTAGGTGTTACTGATACACTTGGAGTAGGAGAAGCACTTGGAGTACCGGAAGCAGATGGTGTAGCTGATGGTGTAATTGAGGCCGAAGGAGTAACTGAAGCAGAAGGAGTAACACTTATTGATGGTGTTACAGAAGCGCTAGGTGTTACTGAAGCACTTGGTGTAGCTGATGAGGTGACAGACACGCTTGGCGTAACACTTATTGATGGGGTGACAGACGCAGAAGGTGTGACTGATACAGAAGGTGTAACAGACACACTAGGTGTAGCTGATGGAGTAACAGACGCACTAGGTGTAACTGAAGCTGAAGGAGTAACTGAAGTTGATGGTGTGACAGATGCACTCGGTGTAACTGATACAGATGGTGTAGCTGATGGTGTAACTGATACAGACGGTGTAACAGATACAGAAGGTGTAACAGACACACTAGGTGTAGTTGATGGAGTAACAGACGCGCTAGGTGTAACTGATGGTGAAGGAGTAACTGAAGCAGAAGGTGTAACTGATACGGATGGTGTAGCTGATGGAGTTACTGAAGCAGATGGTGTAACAGATACAGATGGTGTAACTGATACAGATGGTGTAACAGACACGCTCGGTGTAGCTGATGGAGTTACTGAAGCAGATGGTGTTACAGAAGCAGATGGTGTAACAGACACACCAGGAGTAGTTGATGGTGATGGTGTTATAGAAGCAGAAGGTGTAACTGATGGGGTGACAGATGCGCTTGGTGTAACTGATACAGACGGTGTAACTGATACGGACGGTGTAACTGATACGGACGGTGTAACTGATACGGACGGTGTAACAGATACAGATGGTGTAACTGATACAGATTGTGTAACAGACACACTAGGTGTAACAGATACAGATGGTGTAACTGATGCAGATGGTGTAACTGATACAGAAGGTGTAACCGAAGCAGAAGGTGTTACTGAAGCAGAAGGTGTAACAGATACAGATGGTGTAACTGATGGTGTAACAGATGCACTCGGTGTGACTGATACAGATGGTGTAACTGAAACGGATGGTGTAACTGAAACGGATGGTGTAACTGATGGAGTAACAGACGGTGATGGTGTAACAGACGCGCTCGGTGTAACAGACACACTAGGTGTAACCGATGGTGAAGGAGTAACAGACGCGCTCGGTGTAACAGATGGTGTAACAGATGCGCTCGGTGTAACTGATACAGATGGTGTAACTGATACGGATGGTGTAACTGATACGGATGGTGTTATCGACGGTGTAACAGATACAGATGGTGTAACAGACACACTTGGTGTTACTGAAGCACTTGGTGTAACTGATGCGCTCGGTGTAGCTGATGGTGTAACAGATGCGCTCGGTGTAACAGACACACTCGGTGTAACAGACACACTCGGTGTAACTGAAGCAGAAGGAGTAACTGAAGCACTTGGAGTAACCGAAGCAGAAGGTGTAACTGAAGCAGAAGGTGTAACAGATGCGCTCGGTGTAACTGATACAGATGGTGTAACCGAAGCAGAAGGTGTTACTGAAGCACTTGGTGTAGCTGATGGTGTAACAGATGCACTCGGTGTAACTGATACAGATGGTGTAACTGAAATAGAAGGAGTAACAGACACACTTGGTGTAACAGACACACTAGGTGTAACCGATGGTGAAGGAGTAACAGACGCACTAGGTGTAGCTGATGGTGTGACTGATGCTGATGGTGTGACTGAGGGTGGGGGTGTTGGTGGAGGGGTAACAGATACAACCGGTGTAACCGACACACTCGGTGTAACAGACACGGAAGGTGTTACTGAAGCACTTGGTGTAACAGAAGGTGAAGGAGTTACGGATGCACTTGGTGTAACAGACACAGATGGTGTGACTGAGGGTGGGGGTGTTGGTGGAGGAGTAACAGATGAGCTTGGTGTAACAGACACACTTGGGGTAACTGAAGCAGAAGGAGTTACAGACACAGACGGTGTAACTGACGGTGTTACTGAAGCACTTGGTGTAACAGACACACTAGGGGTAACTGAAGCAGAAGGAGTTACCGAAGCAGAAGGAGTTACCGAAGCAGAAGGAGTTACCGAAGCAGAAGGAGTTACGGATGCACTTGGTGTAACAGACACACTAGGTGTAACAGACACACTTGGTGTAACTGAAGCAGAAGGAGGAGGAGGAGGGGTAACAGACACACTCGGTGTAACAGTTATAGATACACTTGATGTTACTGAAGCACTAGGCGGTGGTGGGGTAGTTACCGAAACACTAGGAGTTGCACTTGGTGTTTCCGACGGGCTAGGTGGTGGAGGGGGAGTAACCGAAACACTTGGTGTATTACTTGGTGTTGCCGAGCTTGCCGAGCTGCTTGAAGTCATAGTTAACTAAATTATGGGCTTGAAGTGCTTGGTGCGGGAGGAGTCGGTACTGGTGTAGATGAGTTGGCAGGTGTAGTTGATGGAGATGGTGTAACACTAGCAGACGGCGAAGGAGATACTGAAGCACTCGGTGTAGCTGACGGTGTAACAGACATACTAGGCGTTACTGAAGCAGATGGTGTTACAGAAGCAGATGGTGTAACAGAAGGTGAAGGAGTTGCAGATGAGCTTGGTGTAACAGACACACTCGGTGTAACAGACACGGAAGGTGTTACTGATACACCAGTAGTGGTTGACGGGGATGGTGTAACCGAAGCGGATGGCGTAGCTGACGGTGTTACGGATGCACTTGGTGTGACAGATGGTGAAGGTGTTACAGATGGTGAAGGTGTTACAGACGCGCTAGGTGTAACCGAAGCAGAAGGAGTTACCGAAGCAGATGGTGTTACCGATACACCAGGTGTAGTTGATGGGGCTGGTGGAGCTGCAGTAGTTGATGGAGATGGCGTTACAGACGCGCTTGGTGTAACCGAAGCAGATGGTGTTACTGATACACCAGGTGTAGCTGATGGTGAAGGTGTTACAGACGGTGATGGTGTTACAGACGCGCTAGGTGTAACCGAAGCGGAAGGAGTAACAGACGCACTAGGTGTAGCTGATGGAGCTGGTGGAGCTGCAGTAGTTGATGGAGATGGTGTAGTTGATGAGGATGGTGTAACAGTAACAGATACTGGTGGTGTTATAGACGTAGAGACTGTTACTGATACTGATGGTGTTACTGAAGCACTTGGTGTTACTGAAGCACTTGGTGTTACTGAAGCACTTGGTGTAACCGAAGCGGAAGGAGTAACTGAAGTAGATGGTGTAGCGGACGGTGTAACCGAAGCGGAAGGGGTTACTGTTATACCTGGTGTAGTTGATGAGGACGGTGTAACCGAAGCGGAAGGAGTAACTGAAGCACTTGGAGTAACCGAAGTAGATGGTGTAGCGGACGGTGTAACCGAAGCGGAAGGGGTTACTGTTATACCTGGTGTAGTTGATGGGGATGGTGTAACAGACGGTGAAGGTGTTACTGAAGCACTTGGTGTTACAGACGGTGAAGGGGTTACAGATGTAGATGGGGTTACTGATACACTTGGAGTTACAGGAATCGAACATTCAGGGAAAGGATTAATAGGACTAAGCACAACTCGTCGTAGTTGTTCAAATCTACGCGAAACATCACATAAATACTCATCAGTTATTCCGCAAGATAATGTATAAAATGGGCACCCGACAAATACTTCCCAATCAGCTGCTGAAGTTGGAGCATATACAGTAACCTTAAGACGAGATGTATCTGTATCTTTATAAATAGAGCTTGTGGCAGTAGTTAAAGAACTATTAACATAGGGATATCCATCTGGAGCAAGGTTGATAGGAGGATAACTTGCATACTTTAAAGAATTTTCTAGACCAGTAGTAAAGCTACCTCTTAGTGCACCACCATAATTCCAGGTTTCATCACCAACAAACCCTGTATCTAAGCGAATAATATCATCATATGTATATACAAAGCGATATGGACTTACTGGTGTACTCCACTTTAAATCAATATCCCCAATATACGCAGACATTCCATATAAAATAGAATTTACAAATTGACCTGAATAAGTTGAGCCGAGAGTTGTTAAATCACATGTATTGTCCGGACACCCTATATTTGGCTCCATACCCAGGAAAGGTAGTGTTGGTGTATCTTCAGAGATTGGTTGTGCTTGAGGTACTGGTCCAGTTGTCGTATTATTAACTGCAAAGGCTGATAATGGTGTAAAGGTAAACTCACTTTCTTCTGTCTCATCACTATTACCTTCAACATGAAAGCCAGTTGTTACAATAATACCGTTTGTATTAGAGCTAGTAAGTGGTTTAACAAACGATACACCAGGTCTATATCTTGAATTTGAATATACATCAATACCAGTTAACTCTTGAGTGAGGATTTGAGTATAGAATGTATCAGTTTCATTCTTATAATCAACAGCAACTCTCCGCCCATAGTTTCCAAGACGTGCTCTTATTGTTTTCTTCCCGGGACTAATCAAATCAAAGGCACTAATTGACTGTGTTGTAATTATGTTAAAATTCTTATCTCTTAACGTAATACTATTAGGTTCATATGATACTCCTGCACGGGTAAGTCCATCAGTATACGTAAGTTCTGATGCAAAGACGCCAAGACTATCAAACCCGATACCTAATATCGGTTTATTAAGAGGTTGTGAAGAAAGTGAAGCAGATAGTAAAGTGTTACCAGTAAATCCAAGATCAGGGCCAACACCACCACCGCTTAAAGGAAAGCTAGCATCTTGCAAAAACATGCAATATCCAAATTGGTCTCCAACAGTATGTGCACTTAACTCATAAGTAAATGACCATGTAATATCATACTGAGGAGACATACCTTCCTCAAATACCTGCACTGCTACAGCAGATAGAGGTAGATCTGTTGGATAATCCATACAGATATTTAATCTGATAATCTAATATTCAAGTCAGATAAAATACAATTTACATGCCCCATTCAAATTTAACAAGTCCGTCAGCAGTATCATTTGATACCGCAGCATGTCCACCTCCACCAGCACCTGCAACCGAATCAGCGCCCCAGAAAGAAGCGGTACTACCAACTTCTTCGTTTCCGCTATCGTCAGTATCCCAACCACCACGACCACCTTCAATAACATGACCACCGAGAATGTAAGCTGACTCACCTCCTGCAAGACCTGTACCATTTGTTGAAAGATTACCGGTATTAGTAGTACCATCTGGTACTAACCCACTAGTTTGAAATTCAGCACCAACTGATCTTGCAAGTTCTGTGCCACCAACAGAAATATAAGAAGCTTCGCCATCTGTATTACTTGTTGTAATACCAGGAGCAACAAAGTATTTAACGTCAGTACCGATAGGGGCTGAAAGAACTCCTGTAACTGTAGCAGCAGCACCACCTGTACGTGTACCACCTTTAGCACCAGACCCTGTAATCCAGAATTTTGTATATGTTGCTTTTGTCGTAAATGTTGATAGCACAGCAGTAGTTGTGTCAAACACTGCAACTCCAGGTACTGGTGTAGAGATAACAACATTATTTGCAAAAGGATCAAAAGACGCACCTTCTGTTACTGCTGTACCATTTGTTGATGCTTTTAAGTTACCACTAAGAGTAAAAGCTGGTGTAGCAACATTATCAGGTAAAGCTTTAATAAAGAATGTTACAGCTTTAGCACTTAAACCACTAGTACCAGTATCTAAGTGATATTCAGTACCTGCTACCGGGTTTGAATTAACACCATATAAAACTGAGTCTTTATAATTAGGTAAATTAAAGGATGTATCATTTCCACCATATTGCGAGCCGATAACAGCAGATAAATCACGGTAATTAGCACCTGCTATCGATTGACCATTACATAGTAGATATCCACTCGGTACACTCGACCCGGAGGCGACAGGAATAATTGTACCAATCGGAATAACAGATGAAGAGTTAAAATAGACTGTAGCATTTGCTTCAGGTGTAGTCCATCTAAGATTACCGGTAGCATCTGAACGTAAGAATACATTATCACCACCAAGACCACCGGTTGGAAATTGATAATCAACACTGTTAATGTTAATATTTTGAGGTAATTTAAGGTGAGAAGCTGTATGAGATGAAACTCTATCTGTTTTAATTTGTGTACTACTTAACGAAATTTTATTACTACTGAGATCAATTGAATTACCTAATGCATTAACAGAGACGTTAGCTCCAGAAATTGTTCCTACTGATATAGTACCATTACTATCATTAATATCGATAGTAGTGTCTCCAGCTTCTAAAATACGACCAGCTGATAACCATTTTGTCTCTGTACGAACGTAGAAAATATTGCTTGTAGATTCAAATGCATAATCTCCTGTAATAGCGTCTGTAATTGTGGAAACATCAAGTACTGATCCTTTCCATTTATTACCTACTACTATACCACCTGCAGTTGCACCATCCCCAATAAAAAGGCGTTTACCGTCAGTTGTGTATCCTAACTCACCTTCTGATAATGTTACATTAACACGATCTTGATTGTCACCACGACGAACAAGTAATTTGAGAAGTGTGTTTTCGAGAATTTCGATTTTTTTAGCCATTTTATTAAATTAAGTTGGTATTTTAAATACAGGAATTGCAAAGTCACCAAGAGTACCTGAAGCAATCTGAACAAAGCCGGCAGATGATAAAGATATAGTAACTGCTGATGATCGATCGCTATTAGCAGAGAGAACATTTACAACTGTTTCACCACTAGCCCCAGGGTTTGATTCATCTAATGAACCGAAGAAGAGTTGATTGGTCCCTGAAGTATCTGCACCTGAAAGATTTTGCTCAATTGCAGTTGTTGTTGAGGTAACCCTACCAGTACTATCATAGACAGATGAGTTGAACGGTTTAATGGTAGCACCTCCAATATTTTCAAGGCGTATAGTAGATCCACTCTTCTCAAGACCATTACCAAGGGCAGAATTCTGAATAGCCCCAGCGTCAACAGTATTTGCAGGAGCATTTCTTAACTCTAATTTAGTGCCTGTATAAGTAAAAGAATCAGTAGTAAACACACCTAGAGGATCTCCACCACCACCACTTAATCCATTACCTACATTACTAGTACTAATAGTACCACCAATAACGCTTAGCTGACCAGTAGTAGAGTTAACAGTCATAGTAGAACCATCAACATTTGCTGAAAGCCCGGAGGCAGTGTATAATAAGCCACCATTATCACGAACAACGTTACTGCTTAATTGAGCGATACCAACACCATTATTAACTATATGTAACTGATTACTTGCGTTATATTCAATGGTTGATGTATCCGTTTGCGAACCAATAAATGCCCATGATGATAAATTATCTGCATATGTACCAGAGAGTTGGTATAGAAAATTATTATCATATACTAAATCTCCATTAATTACATACTCGAGATCTGTTCTACTACCCACGGTTACTGGTGCATGTGCAACATTACCCACATTAACACCACCAATTGTAAATCCATCCCCTACCCAGACTCGCTTTGCATCAGTTGTATAACCAAGCTCGCCTTGCTCGAGAGTAATAGCCTGCCGTTGAGTATCAGTACCTCTTCTTAATTTTAGTTTTACTATTTCAATATCTGGCATTGTTTTAAATTGTTAAGCTGTTCTTTTCCATACATACAAACCAAATGACGGTGGTGTGTTATTATGCGCCGTACCACTACCTGTATTTGATGTAGGAAAAATATCAGGTTCTAGAGTTGTATTTTGAATATTATATTGTTCTTTACCCATTCGATCTCCCTCTCTTCTTGCAGCAAATCCTGTAGATGCATTATCCCGAACATTTATATCTTTGAAAGTTTTGTGACTATGACTTGGTAATTCAGCTTCTGTAAGAGTGTGTTTATATTTACCTGTAGAATCGTTACCAGCTGGTACTGCTTGAGTATTTGTACCATCGTTACCTGTACCTACCCCTGCAATAAATCTTCCTTCTGCTTCTTGTGTCCATGTTGTTCCAGAGAATCTAACTCCAGGATTTATATTATCAGCAGAAAATATAACAGCTCCCACAGGATATAAGGTGTTAATAAAGCTAGAACCTAAATCACCATCAATATCGATTCCTTGCCCAGCTCTACCAATCTTTAATGAACTCTTGTTACCAAAGCCATCATATACATCCTGCAGCCCTGAAGCTGGGATAGCTTCACCTTTAGCGTGAAGCACACCGACATATGTCTCTGAGATATTGGTGTTAGTTAGTGATTCACTTGCCATATATATATTTATGGGAGTGGCAGTATTAAGCAATTAAATTTCTATAATACCTCCTACAGTATACGAGCGCTGTACTGAAGAATCAACATCAGGTTGGACAAAATTAACTAATTTAGACTGTAGCTCATAAATTAACTTAAAGCATCTATTTAAAACCCCATTTAAATTTTCTTCATTACCGTGAATATAGAAATTTTCAATTTCATGAGTTATAAATTTATCAAACTCTATGTTATAATTGTAGTCACTAAGCTCTAAAATATCATTATTATAGGCTCCGGAAAATCTTCCAATAATATTATTTTTAAGAGTTAAGATATCGTCGATTATTTTATGAATTTCAAGATTAATTGTTGACTGTTGAATAAAACTATCAGGGTTTAATGAGAATCCTTCACTACCGTAGTTGGTATAGTTTACATCCTTTAATACTCGTTGATATGCATCTGTTATTGGCTCGTCGAAGAAGTATAGACGACCATCCGTCAACATATACGTCTTATCAAAACTACTTGTAGATTGAAAAATAGAGTAACTATTAATTGTAGAGTCTAGCAACCCTGTAACCTGCTCAGTTGCTGCTGCTTCTCCAAACTGAGTACCTAAATTCCAAATAAACTGGGCTTGCGAAAAATTAATATCATTAAAATTCCAACGATTGTTAATAGTTATAGGCTCACTTGCAACTTCAACTGTATCCTTAGATAAGTTTAGAAGATACAACCGCTCGGCACGATACTTGCCGATAATTTTAGCTGGTCTGGTTTTAAACTTTTTATATACGGTTTTATTTGTAGCAAAATACCAATAGTTACTATCAGTACCAGAAAAAGAAATATCTACTATATATTCATCAAGGGCTAGTTTATCTTCTAAAATAATTTCTTCTTTAAATCTAAAGTTATCACCACTATAGCGATATAAATAAGATATTCTATTATTAATATTGTTAGTAGTTACATCCTTATGAGTTAAAATATATAACGATCCGAAATCTGGGTCGAAGCCCATGGCGCCAAATGTTTCTGTGTTAAAGTTAATGGACGTAATACGAGTAATATAGTTAAACTTCTCGTCAAAAAGCTTAACTACCTTATTACCAGAATCAAATACAGCTACTGTATCAGAGGTTACTGCTAATTTGGTTGGTCTTACAAATTTAGTTTGACGTCTTGAATCTCCGAATCCTCCTACAAGTTCAATATAATTACGCTTGTTTCTAAGAGAACTATCATTGTTAACATAGCCGGCTATATCGTAACGAAGAACAGTGTTATTACCAGTATCAGAAAGATATAAATATTTATCGGTTGATGCAATTCCACCTAGCTCTTTAAACGATAGATTATTTTCTTCTGTAGTTTCGTATCCAGTTGTATCCTCTATAATAGTTAAATCAGTATTAGAACCAGTAAGACATATAAGGTCTGATGATGTACAAACAAATAATGAAAATCTGTCATCATGTTCTAAATTAGGTTGAGCAGTAGCACCTATAACATTGCCAAAAGCACTTAAATGATGACTATTTTCAAATTTAATATTGTCAACAAATTGTGGAGAGTTTGCATCAGATGTTCTAATTTCAAACGCTGTTAAAGTATTAGAGGAAAGAGAGGCATATCTTAAAGAATCTGTATACGGTAGCTTATTAGAACTAATAAACAAATTAGAATAAACGAAAGTATTGTTATCTCTCAGGTTTTGTAGTTTATATCTAAAAAGCTCATAAGTAAAATTATCATTAAGAGCGAATAGACAATCATCAAGCTGATTAGGTAATGTAATATTAATATCACTAATAACTCGATCTTTAAAATCTATAGAGAAAAACAAATCTGTTTCATAGGTATTTTTAGAAGTGAGACTTTTACCTGTAGATACTTCGTTAGCGCTTCCAAGATTTCCAGTTTCTACAAAACCATGAAAATCTGACCCCGTAAGGGTAAACATTTCTCCGGAAGTATAAACTTTTTTATATGTTAAATAATCACTCATTCTAATAGTCTCTAAATACAATATCGTTAATTTTCACACCTGTAGGTACAAAATTTCCAGCCTCAGCTAAAATGGACGCTTTTATTTGCTCTCGTATAGTTTGATCAGTAATATTAAGATTCTTCACAACAACATCAATAGTATTAGAAGAATTATTTCTGTTAAACTTAAAGAACTGCTGTATCTCAGTTTTTGAAGTTCGTTGACCAGCAGGTATGGATAATACTATATCATCAATTCTTTTTTCTAATAGATATAAAGAATATACCAATTCAGTGTTGATAGCTTCATTATAAACATATGGATTTCTTATAGTAAGATCTTTAGTATAATAGTATCCAGGTTGTTTGAGGTAAGTTGAGAGATCCATATTACTTTGGAAGCCTGTAGATCCAATAAAAAATTCATCACTAAATATATCCTGTATCATATATTTACCTGGTGCAAAATTTTGGTTATCGTATAATTCTGCATTAATATATAACGTTGAATTACCTTGAACTGTATCTAATCTATATGTAAAATTATAGAAACCTGGCTCAAAGTCGTTGGGATCAAAAGAAATAGTTTTAGTAAGAATATCTTCATTATCTAGATAGTTCTTTAACGTTAATTTAAAGTCGATTGAAGAAGAATCATACAAATGATTAATTGCGTTGTAATTAGTTAGTTTAGAGTCTGGTGTATTGTGACCGAACGAAGCCCCAGATAGTGCAACAGCTGTATTATTTAGATTTTTGTACATGTACAAACTATCTTCAATATCTTTTGCTAGTAGAATAGGATATTGGAAATTTACACCATTTCTATATTCGTTTACCCAATCTATTGATATAAACTCGCCGCCTGAAAGTCCTACCGATAACTCTGTATCAGGCTCTGTATCAGAACCAGGACTATCAAGACTACCAATTGAACCAGATAACTCAAAAACGCCACTTGTATTGAATACAAAATATTCTGTGGGTTTTAAAATATAAACTTTATTTTGAGCAACTAAAAAGTCTTTAATATTAGACTTAAGAAAAGGTTCTGGTGCACTATCTAAATTATGTTTTACAATAAAGTCGCTAACTTGATAGAATACTGTGGAATCGTTTTCCCAGTTATTGTTAGCACCAGGTAATTTGTAGGTATCATCGTTATACTCTAAAACATTATCATATAAACAAAACTGTTTTTCATATACATCAAATTCAGCTGATGATAGAGTCGATACTGAGAAGGTATTTGTATTGATTCTACGAACTACTTGGTCACTAGAGATAAAGTCGATATGATCATGCATTTGATAGTAGCCAATATATGATAAAATATCACTACCACAGTCTAACTTAATTTTATTACCTTGTGTGTTAACTTTATAGAATAAGTTTCCTGAAGTAGTAACAATATAATCATCTAATGCACTTCTTTTAAATACCTGTTTGATCTTAGTTTTAAACTCAACTTTATTTCTTAATTCAAAATCAGTGTTGTAAATATATAACGTCTGATCACTTACCACGTGAATAAATGGTGTAACAGTCTGATCTTGGAAAATACCAAATCCACGATTCGTGTTGTTACCTAATAATTGAAATCCATACTTGTTAGTAGGATCTAAATACATATCAAAATTCAAGGTAAAGTTTTTAGTCTCATCAATCTTCTCTGAGATATTAAACACGCTATATCCATTGCCATTAAAGGTTAGTTCGTTTGTATCAATATCTACACAAAAGTTTTCCGTCTCACCCCTTACTACCTTTGAAGTAGTAAAGCTATCAAAAGAGGAAATTAACGGAGCCGAACTATCAACAATCTTTTTTATATCTGCATTACCAATACGATGATACCTAATTGCAATATTAGGTTCAATGGCTGCATCACTTAACTTATCAAAGAATTTTTCTCGATTAAGTACTGCATCAGAAGCATCCAGAGTTAATGTATCAACACTATCATAAAATGATGGTGCATAAGTAGATGTAGCAGACAACGCTGCATTTTTAGAAATTTTATCAGGATAATAGTACCTATCAACCCACACACCAGCTTCCCCTAAAATACCACCAGATAGCCAAGTGCAGAGATATCTACCGTTATCATATTGTGTTGTATTCTGTCTTTTTATAGAAATTTTATCAGCTAAAACAGGAGTAGGCCCAGCGAAAGCACCATTATTAACGAAAGTGGTATCGTTAATGTTGAGCTTATCATATGGGTAGATTGAAGAGGGAGCAATGAAATAAGTATCAGTGCCATTTTCCACATACACGTCTTTATCATAAAAATTATAATTTAAATTAATCTTATCTAAGCCTTTTTCCTGGTCATTACCTGAATTTAAATTATAATACTCACGAGGATCACGACCTATACCAATCGGACTATCAACCATATTTGAACCACGTTTGATATAGTTGAATTCTGACCTATTTGTGTCTAGTGAAAAATAGTTTATTGGTAGTGACTCTGCAGAAACTGTATTGTAAGCAGTTGTAAACACATATTGACCATCTTCATTAAAATTACTACTCCCAGTATCAAGAGTTAAATTAGATGACTTGTTAACGTTGTAAGATATAAAACTTTTATTAATTGCATCTACATTTTGATCTAATGAATAATCAACATGCATTAGATTATTAAGACCACGATTTAAACTTCCTGATACTAGCGGGGTAAGGATAAGTTCACTTCCACTTAACGTAACGATATTAAGAACACTATTATCAAATTTAAATAGTTGCAAATATCCATCTTCATCTAAAACATATCTAAACACATCACTCTGCTCTCGGGTAATATCTCTATAATTATCTGTATTTTGATAAAAAACAAATTTATTTACATTGTTATTATAATTGAGATAAAAATCAAACACCCCATTATTATGTTTAATTCGACATAAGTTGTTATTTAACGCTTCTATTTCAAAAAAGTAGTTGTTGGCCAATAGGCCGGTTTTATCAAGAGGTTGTATACCTAAAGCTTTTTGAGAGGTAGTTTGATCTGCAATACTTTTAAAAATATATAGATATTGATGTTGTTCGTTATTTGGTCGCTCAAACCCAATTCTTGTTACTAGCGAGACAGTCTGGTCGCTATTAGTAGATGATAGTGATATAAAGTTTTCTAACTTATTTTTACCAGTGAGATAGTGAGACGAGTAGTTATTTATCTTACTATCACGAGCACCAGAAAGAGCATCAATAAGGTTGATATTTAACCCTTGCTCCAAGGTGGATTTAGTTTGCTCAATATTGATATATCTATCATTATATTCTGCAGTAGGGAATGCTATTGAACTAACTGAGTATGTATTGGTATTCGCCATTTACATACATATTTAATGGTACAAACACGAAACACAATTAATTATTCAAGAAAGTGATATATGTGGAGTTGTTAAACTTTGATTGTAAGTTGGCAATGGTATTACTAGCAGATGCACCTATCATTTGGGTTGATGTAATCCCGAGCTTTTGTATATTATCGTAATAACTTTCGCGAATCAATTTGATAGGTTGTAATATATTAGCGTAAAATCCATTATTGTAATGAATTAAAAATTGTGCAGTTAAGTTAGTGAAGAAAGAGCTTACTTCTGGTACATATGTATGCTCATATTGATTTAAAATAGTACCACCAACCTTACCATATAAGACCTCATCAAAAATAGATTTGGTTTTATAATTAAACACAATGTCTTTTTGTGCGTATTGTATAGCGCTTGAATCACCCCAATTAATATCCAATGTAAGTGCGGAATTAGTTGCTTCTGATACCCCGGTTAAAACAAAATTTATTGTAGGCGCTCCTTTAAACAATATTTCCTCATTAGACACATCTGTGTTTTGAGTTATAGAGGAGAGGTTAATAAAAATCGTACTCATTATATAGTAAAGGTGAAGTGTCTAGAATCTCTAGTAAATGATCCATTACTTGCTGAAATAAAGCTAAAGTTTGTAGTATCGCCAAATGTAGAAGTTCTGGTAATATTATTTAATGGTTCATATCTATTTGAATCCACAACGATAAGCTTATTATCCGACATCTTAAACGAAGCATCCACTAAGTGTGTAAAGTCGTTTTTATCACATACCATATACGTGAGTTTAAATATATCATTTAACCTATTATAGGTTAGATTAGGAGTATGAACAGAATCTGGCGTGTAGTTACGAGATGAAAGAGATTCCACATTTAATTCAAAAGCACTCAATGTTATATCATCTACACCTGTAGGATATAGCTTAGATGTTGAATTTTGTTGAATGTTATACTCGTAGATTTCTGGATATACTGCCTTGTAATTATCTGCAAGCGGTGCGCACGTGTCGTTAGAATTATCTTTAAAGAGTGCAAAATATACTTTACCAGTATTTTCATTATAAAACCTATTTGTAAACACTTCAATCATATTAGCACTATTAACTGAAAACGTGGTGTTAATAGTTGATGGTTTAGTAAAGGCCCCATCCTTATATGAAATTTTGTCAATAATGAGAGTCGACTTTGTCTCAAGGAATATAGTGTTTTGTATAATATCAAAATCTAGAAGTTCACTATCAATTTGATTTTGAATCGAAGGCGCATATTTTGTAAGAGTTTTATTAAGTGCGGATGATAGTAACTCAGAAGTGGAGTAAGTACCATTCTTAACGTAAAGGTTACCTATTAATGTTTGCCGTTCTTCTTTGGTAAGTGTTGTATTTGCCGATGTGAGATTAGATACAACGGTTAAACCTCTTGAATCAATGCTATCTAAATAACGGTAGTTGTCTGAGTATATAAAATCATTAGGTAATACCACCTCATCGGTAAAGTATCCTCCCTCATATCGCTTATACTGACCACCAGCAGAGAGATAATACCTTACATCTGTAGCAAAAGTAAGTTCAGCGTTTTCAGCAATAATATTAAAGTCAGCTTCTGTTGTAATATCAGATAAAGGTGTTTGATCTGTTTGAATATCAACAGGGGTAGGGAAGGTACCTTCAACCAATACTGTATAATAATAATTAGTGGATGCAGGATATCCAGGTCCTAGACCTGTAAGTGGGTTTGGAAGTTCACTACCATCTAAGAAAGTAAATGCCCCACCATCTCGCCAGTATGGTAATAAGTTTCTGGTATCTTGGAGGAGCTCTTGGTATGGATAAAACTCTCTCATATATAGATTGAGTGGAGTATCTAAGGCGGTTAAGCCGTTAGTATATGTACTAAGTCCTGACCTAATTGTTGTACCATTAACTCCTGTTAAAGAATAGTTAAAATTATAACCATCTAATTCATCAAAAAACACATGACCATTTAAAAGCAAATTTTTAATATTTGAAGATGCACTAGTGTCAATAGGTTTTAAAGGTTCTGCTTTAAATAATGCATATTCATTTCCGTAAATATCCGTTTGATATTTCGATACTAGTCCTTGATTGTATAAATCTGTAAAGTTTAGTTTATAACTAATATCATTACGATCTACTAACTGCGAATCATTACGCTCTTTAGTAGTGTAAGATTCATGAGTTGTAGATTTGTTCGTAACTTTGGGATCACCTGTTGCGAAACCACTTGATACATTTCTAGTATTAAGTCTGTAATCAAACTTATAATAAACTGGATAATTATCTTTAGGGTTTGTAGATACGTTTCCAAACTTTGACGGGTCTGGGAAAATATATACCTCATCTGACTCTATAGCATTAGTGTTTATTGTATATGTGTAATCGTCAGCATGTAATTTAAATAACCCAATATCATCAGGTTTAAAATTAAGACCTGTATCTCTAAGTAGTTGAATCTCATTACTTTCAATTGTAGCTGTATTAGCAGCTTGTAAATTGAGAGCATTAGCAGCTGGTGTATCCGCTCTAACAAAAATACCTGACGTAGCAGGGCTTGTTGTTGTGTCAATATAATAGATATCTGTACCTAAATACTTTGAAATCAAAGCCCGTTTCAAAGAATATAACTCAGCTATTGATAATCCTCCCTTTCTATACTGATTAGCCAACTGTACTAATTCATTGTCAGGGTTGCAAATAGCATCAAACTCTGATGGTGTTAATGCTTTAGGGTTAATTTTAAATGTACGTAAGTTAGTTAAAAAGTTGTTATCTCCGGAAATAGCATCTATACCCGCAGGATCTAAAAAGTATTTTGCGTCAATTTCATTTCTATTATCTGCTTCGTTAATAGCAGTAGGTACATCAAAGTAATCACCATAAACATCAACAAATTCTTCAATTTCTACTCCCAAATCTTTGATTGCATCGAAAACTGTCAAATTTTCAGTATTTAGAGAATCTTCAGTGTTAAAGATAAAATTATAAATATTGTCAAAAATAGCTTTTTCTAAACCAACGGAGCTACCTTTGAGCTTATTTCTATCGATTACATACTTACCCTCGTCACGTTTTTTCTTATAGAATAGTGCAACATCTTTAAGGCGGTTTGCAAAGAAGGGGATAGCTACATCTAAATCAGCAGGATCATTGAAATTAATTTTTTCCAAGAAACGCTTTTCGGTTTCAGTAGTATAGTTAATAACTATCTCTCTAATGAACTGCCTATAATAATCTTTGAATTGTGTTTGCTGCTCTTCTTCGGATGTATCCTGATTAGAATACCAGGTTTGAAGATATTGACTATAAAATGAACTATATTCGTCTGGTGAATAATCAGCTTGAGTATTAGTAATAAAGTCTAAAAACGAAAACGGTGCAATAGTATCTTTATACACATCATCTGTAATATCAGGGTTAGTGATAGAATACTTAACTAGAACAGTTCTTATAGATTGGTCAGACATAATTATTAATCTTCAAAAAGTTTGAGGCCTTCATATAACGATTGCGAGAAGATGTTTGACATAGTACCATCATTCTTTGACCAATCATTATAAGATGTAAGGCTATATGAAATAGTGTTATTAGGGTCCTTAAAATCAATTATAGAATTTTCAATATCAGTAGTTACATCTTTCTGGTAGTAAAAATTATATACCTCTAAGATATCACGTCCACCTCCGGATAAAAGCGGCCATCCCCAACTAGAATTATAATCACTTAATCTATAGAATTGAGAGCTTGACGATAATGCCTGAGTTAAAAGATCATCTTCCCCTTCAGTAAGAACTTCACATTGCCCAAACTGTTCAAGTGTAATAGGGGTACCACTATTAAGTTCTTCTGATGTAGCAGATACTAACTGACCTGTTGATGTACCATACACAAATCCATCTGTGACAGTAATTGTAGGGGTGGTTCTAGCACTAAGAGGTAGAGTGGTATTTAATGTCGTAAATTTACCACTATAATTTTCAGAAGCTACTATTGGCTGTCCAGCAACAATAATACTACTTGCATCTAGTTTATCACCCAAGTTAAAACCATAAAAATCATTATTTCTATAACCATAAGATTGGTAGTGTGTTTGATTTCTGTTACGACGACCAAATAATTGAGATTTACTAATAGATAATAAATCAATAAGTCTTTTAAGTTTAGGTGGAAAAGAATATTTATTTAACTCCGGTAAACTAAGCATTTGTAAAATACCGTCAAGCTCATCAACGTTACTTTCATCAATGGATGTATTATTATCAAAAAAGTTTTGTATTTTTTCATATGTAGCTTTACCAATAGAATCTTGCGTAGAGCTCAAATCTCCAAAAATCGATCCAATAAAATCACTCATTAGGACCTTTGCATCAGTAAATAGTGGTTGTTCGGCAATATCTTTAAATGCTGCTTTGAAATCTATATTTTCTTCTTTCTTGGAAATAGTATAAAAGCTACTCGGGTAAATAGTAAATGTACTACTAGCGCCAGATATAAAATTACCAGAATATGTTGTATGACCTGAAAGATATACATCCTTTAAGGTATCAGAGTTATTACTTACAAAATATCCTTTATAAAACCCACCAGTATCTAGAGTTGATAGATCTAAAAAATTAGAAGATATATCAATATCATAATTGGTTGTACCGTTTGTTAAAACAAGATTTAAATCAGGACCACTCCCTGCACTTAGCAGCGGCATATTTTTTTGAGTAAAGTTATTATCATCCTTTACTTTGGTTACAAATGCAATTTTTGTTGTAGCGAATTTTGTAGTTCCAATATTGAAAGTTGTAAACGAATTGTTAGGACCTTCTCCATCTAACCCGTTGGATGAAAAAGAAAGCTTGTCATACGTGTTATTAGAAATTGTTGTAGAAGATACACCATAATTGGTTGTATTAACATATTTAAAGATATCTCCTTCTTTATAACCAAATATAAGATTATATTTACCTGGATAATCACTCTTAAAATAAACATCAGCAGTACCCGTTAAGCCTGCATAAAAAGCGTCAGGATCTGTTTTTGTAGTTTGTATAATCTCGGTGCTACTTAGCTTGATATATATAGGGGTGTCCTCGGTAATAACACTGTCAACTTCAATATTCTCAACAATTCCACCTGATGTTAATTTTTGTATAAATGATGAATATGGCTTTAAATGACCATAAGTTTCATTAGAATAATTATTTCGAAAGTAATCATTATCAGTACCAGCAGAGGAATATGCTACTATTGACGGAATACTAGGCTCTAGAGATCTATATGAATTATACCTATCAACGGTAATTGGATTTTCTAGCTGACCTGTATCTGCAGATAATGTAGATGATAAGGAATTACTAACGCTAATATCGAGAGTATCCTCAATATAATCTTTAATATCTACCTTTGAAGAGAAAGTGTCAAAATAGCCAGTACCTGTCCTATCATATAGATGGCATGTTACTTTGTACTGCCCGGGTTTATCATATGCATGAGATGCAGTAACACTCTCTACTGTGGTACCGTCACCAAAATTCCATACAAGTCGCTTGTTAGAAACAAAATCTTCTATACCATCATTTAAATTAGGTATAAAATGTAGAGGGGTAAAAGGAAGTGCAAAGGTCTCGTAGGTCTCTACATTTCTATAATCTCGCACATAGAAAAAATTGTATAGCAAATCGAATTCACCAGATGAATCGAGTTGTAGAGAACTTAACGACATATAACATATTTAATCCTACAATCGTCGTATAGCAATCTTATTCGTGATATTTTGAGGATCGTAGAAATATGCAAATTGAAAATCTTCTAATTGATAATTTAGGGATTGTAGAACATTATCCTCTTCTTTATAATCTGGATTCCATATAATAAAGTTTAAATTTGGAACTTCCGTATCACCGTTAATTGTATGAAGATCTGTAACACCGGGGATATTAATAATATCTCGTGTAAGATCAGCTACATCAATTATATCACCTAACTTAACAGCTGCAAAATAGTTATTAATTATATTAAATATTGCTGATCTAACAGCACCATCATTGGTGGCTTGATTTTTGTCTAAAGTAACGCGAAGCTGTGTATTATTAACAGTATCATCTACCGAGTTATCATCTACATTAGCTGCACCGAATGCAAATGCTTTAAATACTGGATCTGAAACTACCACGTTTTGGGTAACATCCTTTTTATTCTCACAAAATTCTGCAATAAGTTGTTTTTGAGCAGAATTCAAGTAATTTGGTGCGCGACCGTTAAGGGTAGGATTATTATTTGGTACTGTATAAACATAAACATTGTTGAATGATGTTGATGCTGAGAATAAGACTTGCGAAAATAGCACTCTCGAATCATCATTACCAGGAATAAAGGCTATGTCATTATAATATGACAACACCTTTGATGTATAATCATTATTAGATAATATTTTTACATCTCGGGTAAGATTATTAAAGTTTCTATTAATTTGATACTCGTAATCTTCTTTGGTTACCAGGCGATTTTGCGCTGCAAATACTTTCGGAGCATTACGCCTTATATCCGCAACAGTTTCAGCTAATTTCGTTGGAGAAGAAGCAAATCGATTATTAATTGTTAAATTACCTAATTGTGACGGTGTAATTAATGTCTGATTAGTATCGTAAATCGCTGTTTTAACACCGTTGAAATTAGAAGAGCCATATAACGTAAAAGAGGCATTATTAAAGGTATTAGGACCTATTAATCCGGATTCATTATCAGATATAACGTAAAATATTAAAACCGTGTCATTAGCTTCTAATTGCTTACCGTTTATATTATTACCAAACTTAAATTCATAGTTTCCACTACCATTTAAACGCTTTTCATATTTCCTAGCTTCTGCACTTTCCAAAAAGAGTGAAGAAGTTTCTTCATATTCTACCCACTCTCTTGTAGTATCATTTTGTACAAAAACGTTAAAGGCATTATCACTGATAAACTTAGTATTACGAACATTTGACGTACTCTGTTTAAATTGCTTAGAGGTGAAAGAGTCAATTAATATAATATTTTCATACGGTTCACCAGTAGCTTTAAAGGTTGTTTCTGATAAAAGTCCTTGATATAACGTATTATTAGACGGTGCAACAGCTTCTAATGTATTATCTACAGTTTTTTCAAAAGTAATATCTTCAGTGGCTACATAAGTATCTCCATTGGCTGCTACTGAGCTAAATCGAGGAATAGTATATACATTTGAAGCTAAATCTACAGCTGATAAAGATATATTAACCAATGATGTCTGATCGCCAAGAGGATTGTACCCAATTGTAGATACAAGCTTGTTCATATTCTCATAAATAGTAGCTGTACTAAATGTGGATTCATTAGAGGTAGTGTTAAGCTGAAAAAGCAAAACATGATACATATATGCTACAACATCAATAAATGCGCTAAAGTTCGAACCTTCAAAATTTTGATCTGTAAATGTTTCGTTTTCGTTAAGTCTATCAATAATTAATGTCTTAAGAGAACTAGCATCAAAAGTGAGATAAGCATTCTTTGGAAGGCTATAGTCTGTAAAATCTTGAAGGCTCATTGTGTATATTTAATCTAGTGGCATTGTTATACAACAACGTAACCATCTTTATTGAGAGTAGCATTTAAAGATAAATTATTGATATCGAGTTGTGGTATACTAAAGCCAATTTCAATATTATATTGGTTTTCTTCCGGCAATCCTTTAATACTAACAGTATTAAGAATAATGCGAGGTTCCTGCACACCTAAATTTAAATAAATGAACTCACTAAGAAAATATGATGTTGTTGTATTGATAGGTTCGAATAGATAGCTTCTAAAGTCTAACCCAAGAAGTGGGTTAAGTAATTTTTGACCTGGTGTTGTGGTTAAAATGTTTTTAACCGAGTTAATGACAGCTTGACCATCTTGTATCTCTGCAAGATCTTTCGGCCCGGCTTGAGAATATAGCTCCGGTTTTACATAACGACTAAAATCTAAATCAAACTTTATATCTTTATAGAGATAGCCATCTTGTAAGGATTTTTGCTCAATTGAGGATCTTTCTAAATTATCTAATCTTACCGACATAAATTTGTATAAATATTTATCTAAAAGACTAAATAATAGTATGGCTAAAGACAAAAAATTTCTCCATCTATTTGAGTATTACATGGCAAAATACCCCGCACGTGGAATCCAAAGCGGATTTCAGCAGAATGACGTTTTTAAGTTCAATGATAATTTTAAGAGTGATGAAGTTTACAAAAGTATTCCAACTAATGTAAAGGAAATTATTGATGATTTTATTGATACAGGTCTACATCTTCGTGTAAGAGGTATTAGCCCTGAAGGTGACAAATTAACATTGTCTGTTGATCATGGCGGTGGTCGGTATGTTGGAACTGTTGATGTACCTTGCCACCTAGGTGAGCCTGTTGATTTCGGTATTAACTTACCATCTATATGTGATGCTCAAAAACGTAAAGATGATGTTAATATTACCCCTAAAGAAGTTGAGCAAGATGAAGAAAATTTATCTAATAAGACTGATAAAGGGGATGGTAAACTTACAGAGACAGAGCTTACACTCAAAAAAGAGAGCTATACTCAACAGTATATTTAATGGCATATACAATAGTTGATACAACTAACCTACCTATCTCTGGTTCTCAGCTGGATGGTAATGGGGTGTTGACAGGGTATCCAGCATTTGAGATATTAAATGCAGAAAACTGCTGGGTGATGAGCACTAATACAGTAGAAGAAGCGCAGGCGTGGATAGACCAACAATAATGCTTAAAAGAAATGACTGAACAGTTTGATGAGGGTTATAAAGAGATACTTATGGGACTACTATCTCTAGGTGCTACTGCGTATGAAACTGACTATATTCTAAAAGCTCTTAAAGAGAGGCCAGAGCCAATAGAACAAAAAATAGATGCTGTTGAAAAGGCTGATGAATTAATATCTTCTCCTAAATTTGATAAAGTAGCATCAGAAATATTACAAAAGCTCAAAATCGAAAAACCCCCTACTGAGATTGATTCTAAGCCTGAGGAGGTTCCCACTAAAGGCTCTACAAAATATATTGTTAATAGATTGACGGCTGGTGGGCTAACAAAAACTGCTGCTATAGGAATTGTCGCAAATTTAAAAGCAGAATCTAATTTGGATCCTGCCATTAAACAACTAGGTGGAGGGCCTGGTCGAGGGCTAGCCCAATGGGAAAAGGGTGGTAGATATGATACTGATCCTATCAACTTGACTAAATTTGCCAAGAAAAAAGGTACAGATTGGAGTGATTTAGACACTCAGCTAGATTTTATTTTATATGAAATGGAAAGGCATCCTGAATATAAAAAGGTGAAGCAGATGTTAAATCAAACTGATAATGTTAAGGATGCTACTATGATTTTCCTAAAACGGTATGAAAAGGCTGGTACACCACATACACAAAAGCGTTTAAAATATGCTACAGAACTAGAGGATATTATATAGTTTCTGCATAAATATACATATGGTTAAATTTATTTTTCTATATTTAGCTTTTATTGTAAACATAGTTTCTGCTGAAATAAATTATAGTTTAAAAATTGATGAAATTATTTCATCTGATCTGAAGTATAAAAAACTATCAATGCCTAAAAAATCATCTGATGATGTATTTGTTAGAAGAGCCTTCCTTGATATTGTTGGAAGAATACCAACATATGAAGAGAGTATTGAGTTTAAAAAGTATAATGATAGAAAAGAATTAGTTGAGTATCTGATTAACTCTCAAGGTTATAATGAGTCAATGTTTAACTTCTATGCAGATAATTTAAGATTAAAGAAAAGACTTAATGGTAACGTATCTGGAGAAACATATATTACATGGGTTAGAGAGCAAATTAAAAAGAATACTCCTTACAATAAATTAGTTAAGGATATTTTAACAGCTCAAGGTACTATATATACTAACCCTGCTGTTGGTTACTTTTTAAGAGATGAAGGTATGTTACTCGATAATGTATCTAACACATTTCAAGCATTTGCTGGTATGGATGTATCTTGTGCTCAATGCCATGACCATCCATTTGATGATTGGTCTCAGATGGAATATTATGAAATGAGTGCCTTTTTCACTACTGTTAATACAAGAAGTGATAAAGGACAACGTAAAGAATATCAAAGACTACGTAAAGAAGCCGAAGCAACTGATAAGGCTAACAAAACAAAAGGAGCTCTTAATGAAATCGGTCAGTTTTGGCAGCAAGGAGGTTATCGTAATAATGTAGATAGTGATCTCAAGAAGGTTCTTGCTTTACCACACGACTACAAATATAGAGATGGTGATCCTGGAGAAGTTATAAAAGCATCTACTCCGATAGGTGATAGAGTTAGAGAAACTCGTAAGAGAGATAAGCTACAACCAAGCTTCGCTCAATGGATGGTAAGTGAAGACCATCCAACCTTTACTGCTAATATTGTCAATAGACTTTGGAATAAAGCCTTTGGCTTCCCTTTAATTGACAATCTTAACAATATAGCAGAGTATGATGAGTTAAGAGAGAGTCGTAATGATGAGCTATTATCCTATCTAATTTATATTATGAAAGAGGTTAAGTATGACCTTAAAAAGTTTAATTCAATCTTGTACAATACAAAATTCTATGGATGTGAAACAGATCCAAAAGATAACTTTCAAGGACCAATTATGAGACGTATGACAGCTGCTCAACTCTGGGATAGCCTTATTACTTTAAGTGTAGGTGATGTTGATAAGTGGCAACCTGAAAATAGAATAGAGACATTTCGCTATATGTTCCCAGATCTTGCAACTCTTAACTCTACACAGGCATTAAAGATATATAAAGACTTTAAAAAAATAGAGAAAGATTACTATAAAGGAGCTCCTAAAGTAGGTAAAGTCTTAGCTATTAGATCATCTCATATATTTGATGGTAGAGCTCGTAACTTTATGTTAGAGTTTGGAGGTTCTGATAGAGAGCTAATCGAGAATGGTAATCAAGAAGCTAATATTATGCAAATATTAACTCTTATGAACTCTGGAATGACTAACGAGCTTATGTCCGTTAAAAGTCGTCTCGGCAAGAAACTTTTAGATCTGAAAAGAAAGGAAGCTGTAGATTATGTCTTTCGTTCTTATATTGGTAGATCACCGACTAAAGAAGAGCAACAAGCATTCAACGGTGTTGGATTCTCTGATATTGTTTGGGTGCTTATAAATTCGCATGAATTTAAACTTATAATATAATATGGAAAGAAGAACATTTATACAAGCATTGGCAGCTAGTACATACGGAGTTAAAGCATATGCAGATACACCAGTAGCTGATAACGTAAAAGCAAAAAACATTATCTATATCTATCTCGACGGTGGTATGAGTCATATCGACACTTTCGACCCAAAAGATGATAAAGAGGTAATGGGTGATACAGAGAAAATTATTACCAGGGGAGATTTCCAGATAGGGCATAGGCTTCCTAAAGTTGCAGAAGTAATGAATAAAGCTGTAGTAATACGTTCAACAACATCTAAGACAGGAGCTCATCAACAAGCTCAGTACCTTAGTAGAACGTCATATAAACAACTCGGTACCATCACACACCCATCATTAGGCTCATGGGTATCGCATATATCTGATAGAGATAAAGCTATTCCTGATTTTGTGCTCGTTAATGGTATAAGCACTCACCCAGGCTCTGGTTTTTTACCAAAGAACCAATCACCATTACCTATTGTTGATCCTAAAGATGGTCTTAAGAACTCTAAAGTTGATGATAAGCTTCAAGAAAGAATGGCTTTGCTTAAGGTTATTAACAAAAAGATTAATGCACCTATAGCTGATACATATAATGAATTTTACGATGATACAGTTCGTTTTCTTAAATCTAAAGACTTAGAGTTATTTGATATTAGTAAAGAGCCATCCGCTAAGAGAGAGCGTTATGGCACTTCACGATTAGGTCAAGGATTACTTCTTGCCAAAAGATTAGTTAAAGGTGATATTAAGTTTATTGAAGTATCATCAGGAGGTTGGGATACCCATACAGATAACTTTACAAAGCTTGATGATCGAGTTAAAGAGCTTGATGATGGTGTAAGTGCTCTTGTAGAAGATCTTGAAAGTGAAGGTCTATTAGACTCTACTCTGATTGTTATTGCTACAGAGTTTGGTCGCACTCCTAATATAAACGTCAACACCGGGAGAGATCATTATCCTAAAGCTTACTCTACTGTCCTTATTGGCGCTGGTGTTAAAGGTGGAATGGCTTATGGTGAGACTGATGATACGGCTTCTAAGGTTACAAAAGATCCTGTAACTATATCAGATATTAATGCTACTGTTGCTCATTTAGCAGGATTAGATGTTGCTAAAGAATATTCATCACCATCAGGTCGTCCGTTTGAACTGGCTGATAAAGGAAAGATTATTAAAGATGTTTTGGGGTAGCAAATATTTGAAATACTGGCTCAAACTGCTAAGAGATATAAATAAGAGTATGAGCACAAAGCCAGTAACCCCGTCGCCAACTATAGCGGTATCACCTACCATGCCTTCCCCCTCTACCCCTTCTGCTACCCCACCAGCGCCAAGTCCAAGTGTGTATGTTTCACCTCCTGATACAAATCAACCGATTTCTATTTCTCTACATTGCTCCAAGCAAATAGATGACCTGTTAGATGAGTCTATGAGTATAGAGGTTAACGGAAAGGTCTTCTCTTCTCAGGATCATGCAAATTCTACCTATGTTAGAAACCCAAATTTATGGTGCGAAGACTTAGATCTTACAGGACTATCTCCTTGGAATAGCAGTGGAGGTCACAAGAAAGCAGGAACTCTAATAACTCCAAGACATGTTATAGGTGCTGCTCACTATGAGTATTCTGTAGGTACTGTAGTTAGGTTTGTAGAGAAGAATGGTACTGTGCATGACCGCACAGTAAAGGGGAAAGCTAGACATCCTAAATGCAGAAACTACAATCCAGATTTAACAGTTTATACTTTAGACAGTGATCTACCCTCAACTATAAAACCCTACTCTGTAATGCCTAGTGATTACAGTAAGTACTTTGATAATATATTTAAGAGCAAGATACCTTGTATTGGATTTGACCAAGAGGAAAAGGCTCTTATTATAGATTGGGCTAACGGTGGTCGGATGAGAACACCTACAGATTCCAAAAGACTTATTTTCAATGAGAGTAAGATTAAAGGTGATAGCGGTAATCCAGCATTTTTAATCTTTAAAGGAGAGCCAGTGCTTGTAACTGTTTGGACATTTGGAGGTGCAGGAGCTGGTACTCCTATTGCAAAGTATATTTCAGACATTAACGGAATGATCGCAACAGCTGATAAGCAAGCAGGTGTGACAACTAACTATACGATTACTGAAGCAGATTTATCCCCCGACTTAACCGATCATTGGCCTTCATTCAAATATCTAGAAGGTGAAATTGCAGGTAATCTTACTAAAACTCGTACATTAGGTTTAGACGACTCTGGTGTTATTCATTCACTAGGCTATAAGTCTGACTATCATATTACTACAGACACTGTACAGGATAATATAACTAGGAAGGAAGTTGGTTATAAAGGCTTTATTGGTAATGTTCATGCGTCTGATGGTTATACATATTACCTACCAGCTTATTCTAGTTCGTTGGCTAAGTTAGAGAGAAAGACTGGTAAGCTTACGTTAGAAGAGAAGTTCTCTGGTATACCTCAAGTACGTTCAGGGGCAGAAGGAGCTAATGGTATTATCTATATGCCATCATATACCAAGACTTTAAAAATTTATACATATAATACAAATACAGGTGAGACTGGTGTAATTACACCACCACAACCAGGGTTTTATGGGCATGTATGGGGAGCTGCAGCAGATAAAGACGGTAATATCTATATGCCACCTGCCTTGAGTAACAAGATTCTCAAGATAGATACCAATGGTGAAGTTTCAATATTATCAGGAGATCCTGTTACATCAGGCGTATCTGGATTTGATGTTAAATATGTAGGTGCTACTTATGTTGAGAGTGTTAATAAAGTATTCTGTTTACCTAGAACTGGTAAGACGGTTTTAATTATCGATTGTGTAGATGATACTTATAGAGAGGTTGATTTACCAGCAGATTATCTCGCAGTAGCTAATAAAAATAAAAACTTTAATGGGTACTTAGCTCCTGACGGTTGGCTCTACAGTGCATTCTGGGCTGATACAAAGTGTTTCAGAATTAATCCTAAAACATACGAAATCCAATGGAGAGATTATAGTGAGGAATTTATAGATGGTAAAGCTACTATTGAAGAAGGTTCTGGTATTATGAGTATTGGTACAGGATTTACAACAGCTGCTATTACAGTTGGTGATAACGTTTATTTCGGTTTGGCTGGAACATCCAAGGCTGTAAAGTTAGATTTCGCAAAGCAGATAATTAATTTAAAAGAGGATGTAGCTCCAACGCCATCTGCTTCCGTAGAAGGTAGCTATTCATCCTCATCATCACCATCGGCTACTATCCAAAGTAGCTATTCATCATCACCATCACCATCACCAACCCCTTCCATTAGTATATGTGGTAGCTGCCCATCACCAACACCATCTGCTTCTATCTGCGGTAGTTATAGTTGCAGCTGCAGTAATTATTGTGGTAGCTGCCCATCATCCTCCGCTACTATCTGTGGTAGCTGTAGTACCTATTGTTGTAATTACAACACTAGTTGTTGTAGTACTAGTTGCAATTACTGTAATAATAGTTGTAATACGTATTGCAGCTGCAGTACATGCTATTGTAACTGTTGTTGCTAAAGATCAATATAACAACAAAAAGCCGGGTTATTTAAATAACCCGGCTTTTTTTATGTTGTAATTTTATATGATTTACTTAAGTAAAGGCACTCCTTGAAGCTTTGGCTTTACACCATGAGCAGGGCTAGCCCCACCGAAGATAGTTTCCTCATCCTCTTCTTCTTCATCTTTCTTATCCTTCTCATCATCATCTTCATCATCATGCTTTTCTTCCTCATCGCCATGACTTTCATACATTACAATATTAACATCTTCTGCTAAAACTGCAGCTAATTTACCATTATGCTCAATGTAATACTCTTCAATAAGACCACCATCGGTAAGATTGTGGTGAAGGATTTTCTTAACGCCCTCAAACTGAGGTGCTTCGATATGAGATGCTCAGTCGTGTTCGATGTTACCACCTTTAAAGGCAGCTTCACCGTTATCCTCAACTGGATTAGGAGCGTCAGTTGATTCAACAACTACCTCTTTTGATTGATGCATGGATCCGTATGCTTCTGCGAGCATATCGACATCCTTTTTAAAATTATTATGTTGTGCCATATTATTATTTAGTCTAGTTGCATAAAAAACAATAGGAAACCCTGAGAATAATCTCAGGGCCCCTGTTATTTATAGTATTATTATTTTACTTAAAATGAGCGGGAAAGACTAATTCCGCCGATAAACTCAGCTCCATCATTAGTCCAAATACCCTCACGACCATCAAAAGTATATACACCTTTCAAGAACGGGGTAAATGCAGTATCAAAGACTTCAAATGGTAGGTTAGGAAGATCAGCAGTCAACTCAATATGAGTAGCTTTAAAATCATCAAGAACATAACCAAGAGTACCAGTAAGGGTAATACCCTCATATACTTCTCCAAAGTTAGCTCCAATCTCTCCATATCCATCATTATCACCTTCAATAGCGACAAACTGAGTAACTGATACGCTAGCTAATCCAAGCTCTTTGCCGAAACCGACACCAAGTTCTGAATCAACATCACCAACTACATCAGTACCTTCTGAGTAGTAGTTAAATGTTACATGACCAACTACATCACCGACTACCGGTAGAGTAAAGTCACGAGCAGTACCAAGACTAAATTCAAACTCATTCTGCAAGTCGTTTTCACTCCATGCGAGTTTTGCATTAGTCGGTACTCCGAACAGACCTAGTTCAGCAGTAACTCCTAACCGGAAGTCACCGTCACCTTGTTGCTGACCACGCCAGATATCCTGTGTGGTGTATGTACCAGTAGCTCCAAAAGATAGTCCTGTTACAACACTATCCGCCGAAGCGCTTCCTGCAGAGGCAATACCCGCTGCAGCTATCATTGTCAATACGATTTTTTTCGTCATTACCATCTATTTATATAATATAACTTCCGGTAATCAAGTATATCTGTAAAAAAAGTTCTATTTACCTTTCTTCTTCCAACTCTTCCTTGCAGGACCTCGCTTTTTATACTTTTTATTCTTAATTTTCTTGCAAGCTGCATGAGTGGGGCGACAAGCTGGGTAGGATGCTCCTTTTTTACCAGCTTTTTTTCGTCCACAAGGACCACCAGTTTTGCAGTTAACCCAACCTTTAAACTTTTTTCCTGTGCGTTTATCGGTACGTGTCTTAAACCAATCGCGTAGGTTTTCACTCAACAATAATGCTTCTCTACAGGTCATTTATTTAATATTTCCACCGCGATTTACACACTTTTGAACATAACCGGATGCATAAGCAGATGGCCATACGTCATACTTACGTTTAGCTTTAGCTTGGCATTTAGCACGAATCTTTGATACTTTTTTCTTCTTTTCAGCATCCTCCTCAGGAATCTCTTCACTCTCAGATTTCTTTTTACCACCCTTCATATTAGCACACCAATGATACATTTTACCTTTCTCACCACCATACTTCTTAGCTCTCTTACGAAGTTCTGTTACAGTACCTTTACAACTAGCACCTGCACGCTTAACCCGTCCAGGGCTGCTTTCTGCATCCTCTTCATCTGAATGCTTAGTCTTGTTAAGCTTATCACCAGCTTTTTTAGCTGCCTTATATGCTTTACTACCTTTACGAGCACTCTTACCACCACGCTTCTTCTTAGCGTTAATGTTAGCCCATAAACTTTCAGCGAAAAATTCTTTAAATGTATTCATACTACCATTTTTTACAGCTCCAGTAACCAGCAGAGAACTTATCCTTCTTCTGATCGCACTTATGACGTGCACGGAATGACTTACGACGTTTAGGATTACTCTTCTTAATTTTCATGTTAGGATCACCATAACGAACAATCTTCTCCTTACCATCCTTACACGCCTTAACAACAAACTTCTTGGAGCCTCCAGATGTTCTACGAGGTTTGTTACACTTCATACGATCTTTGTCTACTCTCTCAGCGTCTTCCTCATTCGTTGTTACATATCGGTCATATAGTTGATTGAATGTCTCTTCAGATTCCTCGCTCTTAAGAGCTTCAAGTCTTTCATCCAGAGCATTAAGCTCAATTCTCAATTTGTCGATATCAACTTCCTGACCTTGCTCTGCAGCAGATACTAGAGAAGCAAACTCCATAAAATCATCTGCTAGGGATTGACCTTCAACATCTTCTGCGGCTTCATCATCACGAAGACGCTTAATCATTATAACATCATCTCTTTCAATATCACCCTTGTCGTAAGCAGCATCTACTTTATCTTCACCACCCTCACCTTTCGAAGCAAGCCAGTTCTTATAAGAAATGCTCATAACTTTATGGTTTTGTTCAGGGTAGTTCATATCCTTAAGGACTTCTTCTACTGACTTACCACCCTCTACCTCTGCATGTATCGCACCATATAACTCATCAGCTTCTTGCTCACCAGATATCTTATCAAGGTCGCGCATAGCACTGCCCATAGTTTCAGCATCCTCAACACCACGGCCACCATGAGTAGCTTTTGATCTACCCGGCTTATTAGGGCGTGTGCGTCTGTACCTACCTCCAGAACCATCGGAGGCAGAATCTACACCACTCGGCTTCCAATTGTTTTGTGAATCGTAAGAATCTCCTTTAGGAGCTTTAGATGTACTTTCTACTATCTCTTCATAGAGCTCATCAAACTTCATGCATATATTTATGCCTTTAGAGCTAATTCTAAAGCAACTAAACAAGCAAAGCAATTAATTTCTTTATCTACTATAAATGCAGTCTTATACAAGTGGTCAGCAATAATAGTAATCATTTGTTTTTTCTTAAACTCATCAATCGGCTGACTATAAATATGATCTAGCAAATTAGCCAACAACGTATCATAATCTCCTTGAAAGCGATCCTCATTTTCAATAAGATGCTTCCTTACCTTTAACGAGTCTTTTTTGATACCTTCGAAGACGCTGCTAAGTAGCTCACTGTCACTCCCATTGCTATCAATGCAAAGCTCGCCATCAACAACTGACTTTTGGAGCTCGTTGATAGTTTTTCGGAGGTCAGGGAATGTTCTTTTAACCAACTGACCAAATTTAATTTTCTGTTCATCACTTACTGTTACTGTTTCTTGTTTTAATATATTGAAGCAACGCTTAGCCGCTTGTTTAATCTCTGGTTTTAAATCGATAGACTGACATCTTGATTGCAATGCTGGAATAATCTTATGCTTATAGTTAGCAGTAAGAATAAATCGACAGTACTTAGCATACGTCTCCATAGTATTGCGTAGCGCAGCCTGTGCCTGAGAGGTTAGCCCGTCAGCTTCATCTAATACTACTACTTTTACACCCCCGTCAAATGACTTAGTCTGAGCGAAGTTAGTAATATTATGCCGGATGGTATCAATACCTGATTCATCAGAAGCATTAATGTATAAGAAGTTACATCCTAGAATATCATTAACAATGATACGAGCAAGAGTAGTCTTACCGGTACCAGGACTACCTACAAATAATAAGTTAGGAATCTCATCCTTAAACTGCGATACTATTCTTTGAGACTTATCATCGAGGATAAGGTCCTCTAACTTAGCTGGCCTATACTTCTCAACCCAAATCTTGTCAAACTCAATCATAATCTATTTACCTGAACTACCGAAACCTTTATCACCACGAACAGATTCTTCAACAGAACCCTCTGATACTTCAACAGGGTAGTTAGCATATACTACGAACTGAGCAATACGATCTCCAGCTTTTACTTCATAATTTTTATCAGTTAGATTATAGAGCTTAACGCCAGCATCACCACGATAGCCTTCATCGATGATACCAGGATGTGGTATAATACCATGCTTAAATCCAAGACCAGAGCGTCCTTCTACTTTAACCCAGAATCCCTCCTCAATATAAGCAAACTTAAGACCAACACCAACAACTGCTGACCCACGTGCAGGGATAGTTACACTTTCAACTGAAGTAACATCCATACCAGTATCGTTATTATGATTTTTTTCCGGTAACACCGCATCAACATGAGTTCTTTCAAACTTTAACTTCATACACATATAATATACTACTAATAAAAAAATTCAACTACGATGTGGATTTTATTAAATGTAGATTAAATATATGTGTGGAAGGCTACGATTCATCTTTTGATCCTAATAATGACGTTGACAACGCTGTTGACGATATTATTACTCAATTAAGTACGCAAAATAATTCAGAGACAAAAGCAAAACAATCTGCTGAAGTACCTGGATCAGATGAACTAGAAGAGTATCTTGTTAAAACTACAGCGAGGCTGATTGACACTACCTTAGATGCTGTAGATAATGTCAAAGATTATATATCATCTGCACCTGAGAACAGAGATGTAGCCTCTTTAGCTGAGTTAATGCGTTCCGCTAACGGTGCTATTGAGACAATGCAGAAGATACATGCTAATAAAGAGAATATTCAAGTACGTAAAGATGTTAAGCAGATGGATATTGATTCGAAAAAAGAGCTTAACCTCCTTGACAATACCGCTAAGCTTGTAATGTCAAGAGAAGAAGTTCTCAAAGCTCTTACTAATGATGAAGAGAAGGAAGAAGTAATTGATATTTAAACACTTCTTAACCAGCGTGGTGTATTAGCACTTCTACCATTAACACCCCACTTTGTAGCACGCGCGCCGCTCCTACCATTACTAATAGCGATATCAATGTGTAAGTTGCCTGCCATATAACCTGGACCTGCTCCAATACTTTCAATACCAACACTCTTAAGTATTTTAGAAAATTGGTAGAGCCTGTCATAATGATTTGGATTTTCTGCACTCAATCTAGTATTCCCATCATATACTCTAATATCGGCAGCCCAGCCGTCATCATGCCTCTTTGAACCAGTTCGATTCTTTCCATTAATACCACCATCACGAGCAGCAACTTGACCACCGGAATATACAACTATTCTATAACCAGACTTTGCGCTTGCTGCGTTAATCATATTAGCTAGCTTCGGCTGAATAGGCTTATTACGAGTTGCACCTCCCATAGCATAACTAACATTAGGATTAGTTTCAACTAGCTCCTCAGGCATATCACCCATCTGCGCTTTAATATTGTCAATACTACCTTGACAAAGCTTGACCTCAATAGTACCAAGATTGTCATGCGCAATCTTTTTAATACGGGACCATCCTGTATTACCAATAGGCACACCTTTACTAGCTCCACCAAGTTCACCTAAGTCATTTGCTCTCATAAAATGTTGATATGCACCAACCGTCATATCAACGTTAGATTCCTTTTGACCATTCCAGTCAATAACTTTATAGTAATACCATTTGCCATTAGGTACTCTCATCGCAGCGAAAAACTCATTGCTAAGTTGCAAAGGTGTTTTGTAGTTCTTACTTAAAGGTGTAACGGTTGGATCATTAGTAAACCGTCTAAATAACGTCTGACTTATAGCAACACCATCGTTAACAATACCAGATTTAGGTGTATTATAAAGATTTTCCATACCTTCATCAGTAAGGTCATGTTTCCAACCTACGGCAATAGCACCAGTTACATTATTAAGACCAATAGACCTTTTATCACTATCAGATAGTTGCCCTGTAATAGCCTTTTCTAACTCTGTTAAACCTCCAGAACTCATATACGACGCTCCAATCCTATATGTATTTTCGCCCAGATTACTAATACCTTTCAAGGTCATTTTATCACCAGCGAGAGCAGAATAATCTTCGTACCAGACTCTTTTCTCACCATAGTCTACGAGACCAGCGAAAACAGAATAGTGTGATGTTACGCCCCGCTTCTTTGATTGTAAAGTAAATGTCTTTGAAAGTGCTACTTTACCATCAGAGTATCCCTTACCATTTACAGGAGTATTATCATATGGTGGTAAACTGGAAAAGTTGCCAGTCTGCCCCTTCATGTTTTTATTGTTATCAGTTACCCTTTGAACTTTATTAGCCCCATCTGCTTCAATAGTTTCACCATTAACATAAACGGGATGCGTTCCAGATGGAAACGACGTATTATCAATATATGGGTTGTATCGATACTTATTCTGATATTTGTCAAAGCATCCTCCTAGGTTTTCTTTAACCTTATTAAGGATTGCAGATCCTGTAGTATTGAAATCAAAATAAGATTTAATATCAGGAGTATATCTATAGACTTTATCTGTGTTTCTAAGGGATTGTCCTCCCTGCGCTAACTTAGAAAGTTCTGATAAGTTCTTTTTACCTGCAAGTACAGCTTGAGTATTGGTCCAAGCTTTATTAGCCAGTTGTGTAACTTCAACAAACCCATCTTGAAATAGTGCAGGAATTTTATTAAACACGGCCTGATCAAGTTCACCAATCATATTAGTAAAGGTATCTTTTAGATCCCCTACCCCGAAAGTATTAGCAGCAGATTTAGTAGAAGCAGCTTGAGCCATTCTACCAATACTATCACTAGTATCTAAAAACAAATTACATGGTGAATTGAGACAATCCTTTAGCTGATCATTAAGAGATTCCTGATACCCGTCTGAGTAAAGTTCAGGAGTATCAAATCGACTTTTAATGTCACGGACTATTGAGTCAAAAATTGGGTTATTAACAATTTTAGATGTATAATAATCTAAAGTGGACCAGTCTAACTGCCCGCTGTTAAGAACTAAATTTTGTACGAAGTTTTCAGCTACAGCAAGATTACCATTAATTGCGTTGTTATATCCAACAGCTAGGTCAATATCTAATTGAAACTCAGGGTCGTCAACTATATCACAAAACGGAGTATTATACTTTAAGTAATCTCTACTTATTGCAATACCCTGAAGTTTTTCATGAAGATTGTTGCTATAAATAACCATGTTAATCTTTTATTGTAATTTTATTTAGCACACTAGTGATATACTTAGACTTAATAAATTTATACGTATTATTAGCCTGTGCTTTAAATATATAGTCAGGTTTATTTAAAAGGTAAACTGTCCACCATAAATCAATCGTACCATACAATTGAAAAGATAGCATAGTCCATGGTTTATCAGACATTAAAGTAATTTCATCAGTAAACTCATCACTTATATCGTCTGGAAAAATTACCTTATTTAAAAGGTTGTAAAAGTAAACATTGTTATCTTCAATTAAGTTAACATTAAAAATATTTTCATACAAATTGCGACTTAGAGTAGCTAACTCTGTAATCTCATTTTGGGCTTTTCCATTTATTATTGTACTCATGTTTTAATTGGTCTCCGAAGCTATTCCATGTATTACTGTGTCGTCACCAACAAATGTAGTAAACGCTTCACTCATCATTGTATTACCATAATCACCAATTAGCGATGTGAATTCTATAGTTACCTCATACGCCTCTGGTATGGGTACTTCAACTGATTTAGGTATTACTTTTTTATTAGAAAGTATAGGTGTAGAAACAGATAAACGTCTCACAGTACCTAAAAAGTTAATCGATAAATTTGAAATATATGCATATGGCATGGAAAACTGCCCTGGTACTGAAACTGTATATAGTTTTGGTGGTGGGGTTTTAGCAAAAGAAGTTTTATAAGCTTTATTCTGAAAAGCCAATAACCAAAGTAATTCATAATTTTGCTGCACATTATTCGCTTTCTCAGCAGTTCTACTAATGGTATTTAAGAGTGGAAATTTAACTTGTCTTGTTATACCCTCTGTAGCATGTTGAAAATATTTAGGCTTTTCAATATAAACACCAGGTTGAGTAATGTTTAAGGTTTCAGAAACAGTATCTGCCATCGTCATACCCTTATTAATTATACCACCCAGGACCCCTCCTTTGTTTTCGCCCATCTCACCCCATTCGCTAGTTACTGTTTGCTCAGTATTATAAAAAGGTAATCTATATTGAAACCCAGTTTTAGAAGTTAAATAAATACCCTCCAGCGATTTAAGATTATGCTTTGCTAGTAACGCGGTATCGTCTTTTGAATACTCCTCAAGCGCATCTTTAAATTTACCAACTGTGCCTTTTATTTCACTTATCGGACCCCCACCTTCCCCTAGGGAATTAAGTTTACCAAGTAATGCTATAGGATCAACACCAAATATATCATTAACATTATCGCTAGTAGCTTTAACACCTTTAGCTGCTGCTTTTAAATAATATATCGCACCAGAAATTAAAGAGCTAATTTTTTGCTCTCGTTCTGTTAAAAATATACATGGTGTCTTATTTAAAACTGCTGCACTTGCTTTAGGCCCAGCATACCAACTAAAATTATTAACGACATCAATAACACCATTAGGTGCTAATTTTGGTTGAACATCTTCGTTAGGTAGTTTTAATGTTTTTATATCTCCAGCACCAGGTACTAATATATCGACAGATTCGGTTACTGTAGATTGTTCTGTATTAATTAAAATTGTACTCATTATGCGTAATATTCTGCTGTTGCTGGATTAGGTTTAAAATTTACTGTAGATGGTCCACTTGATTTACTTGTACTTCTTTGACCGGTTGCTAGCGCCATAATACCATCTCTGATACTAGTAAGAATTTGAAGCTGGGCTATATTAACACTCTTAATATCGTTAAAGACTGCTGCGTCTTGTATTCCATTAGAATCTCTATCTTTAAACATCGAATCAAGAGGTCCTCCAGTCTTAAGAGCTAATACATCATCCTTACTATTAATCCTTATTGTCTGACCACCATGAGTAATTACACCATCATCAAATTTCTTGACTTGAGAGTTAACATCTTCTTTCGAAGCTGCTGGGGATATGCCAAATGCATCCATTACTAACCCCCCAAGGTCAGACATATCGAAATTGTCTGTAAAAATCTTAGCTACAAATCTTCCAAGATAATCACCAATCATATAAGCTGGGACAGAAACAAGAAGACCTGCTCCGGTGGCTGCCGTTAATGCAGCTGCAAGTGCACCGCCACCAACACCACCTATACCTTCTACAACTCGATTACCTATAAGTCTCTTAAGCTCTTGCTCTCCCTTTTTTGGGTCATCAGCATATTTGTTTATATCGTAAGCAGCAAACCCTGCTTCAATGGCTCCACCAATAATAGGAATTTTTGTTAATAAAGGTTTCATAACCCCTTTCCCGGTCTGTAATACCGGTCTCAAGACTTTACCTAAGGCCGCCTTTGCTTGTGAGACACCTTTTAAAACCTTACCACCTACATATTTTACTGCTCCCTTGGTATACTTTATACCAGACTTAATCATATTTGCTCCTGATTGAAGACCTCGTTTAATAGTTTGGGGAGCTGCTTGAACTGCTCTAACAGTAGACTTTAGGACTTGGCCCCCCCTTTCAACACCCTTTTTTAATAAGTCTTTACCTGCCTCAAACCCCTTCATAAGCAGACTACCACCAGGTACACTCTGAACAACTCTCTTTGCAGCATTTTTTACAAGGTTCCTTGCCTTTGACATAAACTCGCCTAATTTGGCAAAAGCACCTGATACTGCTCCTTTAAGGCTTGTTGCCCATTTCGAATTCCATATTCCTTTAAACAGATCTTTGATTCGCTGCCCAGCCGCCTTAGCTGTTTTTTTAAGAAACCCAAGCACTTTCCTACCAACCTTTTTAAGACCATTCCAAATAGCTCTACCAGCACGTGTAACTGTTCTTAATAAAAAGCGTCCAAACCTTGCCATCAACCGACCGACTCCTTTTAAAAACTTTACAAAAGAATTTTTAAGAAACTTAAGAAACTTTCCTAGATATTCAAAAAACTTTTTCTTAATTAACTTCCATAATAATGGACCTAACGTAGCAAGCAAAGCACCGATAGCGCCCAACTTACCAAGTAGCCCTTCTTCTGCTTCCTTAGCACCAGCTGCAGCTTGAGTAGTTGCAGACATATCTTTAACTTTATCTTTAGCAGACGTATCCCCGGTTCTTGCAGCTTCCGGGTCAGGGTTAATGACATTACGAAGGATTTCGAATATCTTAGTGTACCTCGTCGTCTCATTTGATGTAAGAGTGGCACTTACATCTTCCTTCTTTTCTCGCGACTTTTTATTACCAGACTTTGAATCGATAATTACACCCCTTTTACCTTTAGTTTCTGTACCAGAAACCTTGGAATCCATTGACTTCTGAGCAGTAATAAGTCTCAGGCCATCAATTATTTGTGATATATCATCAGCCACAAATATATTTAATCTTAGAGCATTAGTCTGCAGCTAAGAATCCAGCATCAATATCTACTACTGCCCCATCATCAAAAGTAAGACATTCATCTTCAACCTTTTTAATGCTTGATATATAATCGATAATAGAATTATTCAACGATAAAGGAAGTTCATTAATGACTTTAACTCTTTCATAAATACTGAGATCATTAAAGCTTAAAGATGTTTCGCCAAGCTTAATCTCTTCAACGAATTTAACAATTTCATAAGTTAACACAAGCTCGATACTTTGCTTTTGTTGCTGCTCTTGTGTAAGCTTACCAATCTCTGCAATCATCTTTGTATTAATTTTTGCATCGATATTAATAGTTGGTACCTTACAGGTTGCTTCAATACCACTATCTTCTATGGTTGTTGTAAGATTAATGTTTTTAATATTAAATACTGGAAGCTCGCTTAAATCATAATCTTTTTCATCGATTGAAAATGCATTACCTGAAGTTGCTTTACGTAGTTCAAGTAAAATTGGAGTTCTATCACATAGCAAAAAATCTATATCATCTTCGCTATTGTCTTTAATAATGCTGTTGAATATATTTAAACTCTCTATTGATCCTTGCACGCCATCAAAAGCAGACTTGAGAAGTTTCTTTTGTTGAGTTACATTAAATTTTCTGAATGTAGCCTTCTTTGAAGTTGATGGCACTTTAATTGAAACTGTGCTTGTTTTGTTAACTTGCTTAAGATCATCTAAGAAGGTTTTTACATCGGCGTTCATGACGTTATTTATGATATGTTTTCAAAATGCAACTATTGCTGCTGTTGCTGCTGTTGGTTTTTCTTAAGCTCTTTATTTTCTTCTTCGATTCTTTTATTATGCTCATTCAATATAATTTTTGTTTCAATTGGTGATAGATCGAAAAATAAATTTGAGCCAGGTGTAATAGTATTTTGAAAATAGTATAGCAGCTTGTAAAATTGACTTAAATCTGTTGTAAAAATTTTTGCAATAAATTCAATAAGACCGTTACTAATAATATTAATACCAAATCTTTCAACTCCTACAGCTTTATTCTCAGCAATAACAGTTACATCGAGCAAATCATTTGATATAGATTCAATATAAGCTTTAATCTTATTAAAAACCTCTATAGGAAGATTATCAAGTATTTGCGATTGTTCATCAGCGGGTAACTCGTAAAAGTTTAAAGATTTATTACTTACCTTTAACGTCTTTATCGCTGAAATAAATAGTTCATCTATTGTTTTATAGTATGAAATAGTAGGTAGATCAAGTGTAACTTCAATATCCTTTTCAGTAAATGTAAGTTCAAAGTCTCTATAATTTTCTTCTAGCTTATTAAGGAGCGATACTAAGTTAATATCTATTTGTCTACCATCCTTGTCGATGGTAATGACACCATCGATAAAAGTCATTCTGTAATAAAGTAGTAAATAAAGCCTATCAAAAATATTTAAATCAGTATCAATAATAGTAATTTCGAAAAATTTATTGAGACCATAGTAATCCCCATTTTGAATATATTTAACTATAGTGAGATAGTCCTTATTACTAAGTTCTTGGATTCTTTTTATTTTACTACTAGGTAACTTTACTTCAATATCAAACTTCATGTGTACAAGCCTGGATTATTTAGCTTGTAATGAGAAAATATCCAACCCACGCTCTTAGTTATATCAGATAAACTAATAGCGTTATAACTCATTTGATCACCACCTTGAGTATTATATGGCGCGCAATCATAGAATGTAGTAGCTTTACGTAATTTATAATCAATTACATTCGTTTCATTTCTTGTGGCAGCAAATTGCGACGAATTTAATTTATTCTCATAATGGTTATCTGCTCGAGTATATTGTGTTACCACAATATCACATTTAATATCAGTATCCTCAACACCATCTTCAATTAAACCTTTATAGGCAGTTGCAACAATCCACGGCTTGATAAAATAATCAACAACATCAATATTAGTTTCTAAAAAGCTAATACTAATTTGATTTCCACTACCATATGTACCTCTCTTATCAGCGTAATATCCATCTATCAACCCACCAGTTCCTGAGTCAATCCCTGTTGTGTTTATAGAAACATTCTCTGTAGGCATTGCAATAGTCTGCGCCAATAAGTAACCTTCTTTACTTTCTGAAAATTTATCAATTAAATCTGGAACCACTTGATAAGCTCTTGGTTGGTATTCCTCAAGCACCTTACGAATACGATTACCAACTTCAGTCATAGACGAGCCATCTCTACTACTAAACGACACTCCCCAAAGATTTTTGAGGGGTATATCTCCAGACCAATCTTGATGGACACGGAGGCGCTGTTTAATAGGTTGTCCCATCTATATTACTGCTCTTTTGTATAGTAGTGGTACGCTATAGTTGCATTAACTTCAACTGTAGCACCAGTACCATCGGAGATGTTATATCCTATATTATCAATATTGCGTAGAGAAGCTCCTACTAGCTTGTATTGTGCAATAGGCTCAAGCTCTTTATCTAACTGTGCGAGCTGGATAAAGAAATCGTCATCAGGAGTACCATACTCACCAGTAGAGTTTAAATCATCAAATAGAGAGCGTGAAGCTCCTTCAAAGTAATTACGAAGTTCACTATCTGCATCAAGATAAAAGTTAAGAGCATATCCATCTGAACCTGGATATGTTACTGTTCCTGGTACATTTAATGCAAGGCCCATATACGGTACCGCTACATTTGTAATACTACGTCCAGGTAGGGCTGCTGTCTTGACGTATACAAGATCATTTTCTGTCAGAGCTGGAACTCCTTGAAGTTGCATTTGTGTAACACGAAAGAGAAAATCTCGAGAAAAATCACGATCTGCTGCAGCACGGTAGAAATTTTGAATTGTCTGATTAACTGGCATATCAATATTTAGTCTTCCAACACGAAAATTAACAAAAAGAACTACAATTGATTGTATAAAATATTATACAGGTGGACTATTATAGATCTAGTGCATAAATATATGTATCATGCGATTAATTTCGTCAGTAAAAGGATTTCTTAATGCAGCGAATGCTCGGGCAGATCAATTGACAGCCATAGCTAAAGGTGCATTATGTTTACCGTCTATTTTATCTAATTTACCAGATTTAGGTAAATCGGTAATGGGTAATATTTTAGCATCAGCCAATAGTATTCTTTCAGATGCAACCTCTGCTATTAGCGGTATTGTTACTGATACAATAGATAATGCAATAGCTAAGATTACAGGTTCGATAGCCGGTGTTCTCAATACTATTACAGGCCTAGTAGCAGAAGTTGCAGGAGCTATTGAGAATATAAAAAGTTTTGCAGAAGGTCTTAGCAGTAAAGTAAGTGATATTAAAGAGTTTACAGCTAGTAAAGAAAACTGTAATTTTGCTGCAGCGAGTTTATTAAACTGTATTACTAGTCAAGCTCTAGCTAATGTATCTGCTAAAGCTGCAGTTGATGTAAGTAAAGGACTAGTACCTATTGATGAGTTTGCAAATAGTATATCGGATAGTATTTTATCACCAGCTGGTGCTATTAATAATACTATCAATAAAACAGCCAACGAGATTGATAGAGCGACACGGATAGTATCAAAAGCAGATTTATTTTAAGATGTTCGATAGTTTATATATAGGTAAAGTAATTCATGATAGTGATCTTCTATGTAAGGATGACACTGTTCCACAGAATCGAGTAAAGGTTTTTATTCATGGATTAACCCCTTCTATTGAAGAAGATTTTGATCAGCCTCGAGGTAGAACTAATGAAAATACTATGTCTACCCAAGCCTTAAATGCTACAGGTCAGGAGTTTTATGCTCATGTAATGATGCCTATTATGGGAGGCGGTACTGGTGCAAAATATAATGCTAATACTGATATTCTAAGTGTAAGTGATACTGGTAATATTACTGATTTAAATGCATGTCCACCAGCTGACGCTTACTCTCATACCCATGATGGGTACTTAGGTGGTAATTCTATAGGTACAGCCGGGGTGAATGTAACAGCTAACGCTTATAGTCCAGATAATAGATCAAACGCATATAAGGGTATGATGGCACTACCAAGTGTAGGTGCTACAGTCGTTGTTTCATTTATTAATAACGAGAGAAGTATGCCAATTATTTTAGGTGTAATACCAAGTGTAGCTGATGTTGAATCAGTACATGGAGTTGGATTTAACGAGGAAGTCTATCCTAACTATTCAATGGCCTATAGTAATTTAAATAGTGAGTCGATGAATACCGATCCCACTACGCCTGGTAATGGATCGACATTTAAGGAGTCTACATCTGCAGATGATCCCTTCGGAGCCGGTGGTGAACTTGGGCTCACAGCTGATGGTACGTCTGAAGCTATATCAACTACTACAGAGTCAGATGGTACGGTAACTACTACCAATCCTGATGGTACGATAACTATTACTAAACCTGATAAAACAGTAACTACTACTACAAAAGATGGTACAGTAACCACGAGTAAAACTCTACCTGATGGTACAGTAACTACATCGAAATCAACCGGTTCCACCACAAACACAACAACAACGAAGTACGGTGAAAGAACTGTTATCAAAGAGCAGGAATTTCCAGATGCATATGTAAAGCGTGGTAATGCGACTGTAAGGGTACCAGGAGGACTATCGAAAGCACAAAGAGAGGATTTTGCTGATCAACTGTTAAAAGGTCAGGCCCGGGCCGAAAAAACCACTCAGAGGTTACTTGCCAAACAGACCAATCGAACAGATAAGGAAAAGGCTGAAAAAGCTAGAGAGATTAGAGAGAGAGGCCTTAAAAAGAGAGGTATAACATATAACAATAACTAAGATGTTAGATAAAGAAATAAAAAGCCCTACAGAGTTTATTAATGAACGGGGTCAGACTGTCCTTAATAACAAATCCGGTAGTATTGTGTTTGATGAGAATACTACTCAAGAAAGATTGCAACTTACTCATGCTTCAGGAGCTAATTTAAATTTTAATAATAAGACGGTTAGTACATTTGCTCCTAACAATATGCAAGATTTGACTAAAGGTAATAAGTTTAGCACTACAATAGGTGATAGCTTTAGTCAAACGCAAAGCAATAAAGAAGAGCGTACATATGGGGACCATACTATCATAGCAGGCTCTCCTAAATTTTTTACAGAAGGATTAAGTGATGCATGGTTGACTGAAGCACGAGACATTGCTGCAGCTAAAGCAGGACCAGAAAAATTATACGGTGGGGTTGGTAACAATACTGATACAGAATATCCTACAGATGGTAAAGCAGATACTAGTAGCGGCGCTGTAGAAGGAGGCACTTTTGCAACAAATAAAGCTCAAGATAATGTACAACAGTTAATGGAAGAAAAAGCTGCACCTCTATCGAATATTGAAAAGGAGATGGGTGTAGGTGGTAATATTAAAATGCTCTCTACTAAGCATTTAGTTCTTCAAGCTGGTTCAAAACCCACCTCATTCGATTCTGGACTTATTATTAAAAATGGTAGATCTGTTACACAAAAGTATGAATATAAAAATGGTGAGTTAGTAGAGTCTAAAACTAGTGTATCGGTATATGAAAGTAAGGATACGTCGAGTGCAGTACCATTTGGAGATATTCAAATTGCTGCTGGTACAAAATTAAGAGCCTCAGTTGGGTCAGGTGGAATAGGTTTTACATCTAGTGGAGATAATAGTTTCACTGGTACTGGTAGAACTACTATTGGTGGAGCTGAAGTTGCTATTACCGGATCAACAATTGGGGATGCCGGTCGAGTTACTATAGTCAGTGATACAGATATCTATATGGAAGCGGGAGTTATAACAGCTCGTAATGCTCCTAACATTAACGATATAGCTGACAATACTCATACCTTTATAACACCTCAGGCAGTCTTTACAGGTAACTTACATGTAGCTGGTGACCTTATAGTACAG